>Ga0114971_10000041_pt1 | contig 66401 bp, 56 predicted proteins | sample M_140625_MF_Meta_FD_87320 | JGI IMG/M metagenome (GOLD analysis project Ga0114971, IMG submission 87320) | Freshwater microbial communities from Lake Montjoie, Canada to study carbon cycling - M_140625_MF_MetaG | ecosystem: Environmental > Aquatic > Freshwater > Lake | place: Lake Montjoie... | reverse complement strand
TTTTTACAATAAGGTAGTGTACATTGTACACTTTTTAGAGGAAGTCTTTTTGAACAAGGCCTTCGTAACTATATTTGCAAGGAACAAAAAATTATGGCAACAGCGTCGAAGTCAACAAAAAATGCGTCAACCCCAACAGGAGAACGCTTTACAAAGGCTACTTATTTAAAGTGGTATCGTGAAATGCTATTGATGCGCAAGTTCGAAGAGAAGTGCGGTCAGTTGTACATTCAACAAAAATTCGGTGGATTCTGTCACTTGTACATTGGACAAGAGGCCATTCTTTCAGGAATGATGGAAGCGATTAAGCCAACCGATAAGGTTATTACAGCATACCGCGACCACGCTCATCCGTTGGTGATGGGTTCAGATCCGAACCGTGTAATGGCTGAATTGTACGGAAGGTCAACAGGACTTTCAAAAGGAAAAGGAGGCTCCATGCACATGTTCGACAAAGAAAGAAATTTGTTTGGTGGACACGGTATTGTTGGAGCTCAGATTCCAATGGGAGCCGGTATTGCTTTCGCCGATAAATACAGAGGTGAAGATCACGTGACGGTTTGTTTCTTTGGAGACGGAGCTGCACGTCAAGGTGCTTTATATGAGACGTTCAATATGGCAATGACATGGAAGATTCCTTGCATTTTCGTTATTGAAAACAATCAGTACGCTATGGGAACTTCTGTTGAACGTACCTCAAACGTAACCGATTTGAAAACCCTAGGTGCAAGTTTCGAGATGCCTTCTGAATCTGTTGATGGAATGAATCCTGAAGCTGTTGCTGAAGCCTTCGACCGCGCGGTTGCAAGAGGAAGAGCAGGTGACGGACCAACGTTGTTAGACATTCAAACCTACCGCTACAAAGGGCACAGTATGAGCGATCCTCAGAAATACCGGAGCAAAGAAGAGGTTCAAGAGTATATTGATCAAGATCCTATTGAATTCGTTTTGAGAAAAATTCGCGATAACAAGTGGATGACTGAAACGGAAATTGAAGCAATGGAAGAAGAGATTAAGGCTGTGGTTCTAGCATCAGTGGAATTCGCCGAGAACTCGCCACTTCCAGAAAAGGAAGAAATTTATAAAGACGTATATTCCCACGACGATTACCCTTACGTAACCGACTAATAAAAAAATTATGGCTGAAATAGTTCGTATGCCCAAACTAAGTGACACCATGACGGATGGAACCGTTGCGGCTTGGCACAAGAAGGTTGGTGATAAAGTAAAAAGTGGTGAGTTGTTGGCGGAAATTGAAACCGACAAGGCAACTATGGAATTTGAATCCTATGTAGATGGGATTCTTCTTTACATAGGTGTTCAGAAAGGAGAAACTGTTGCAGTAGATGCTATGCTTGCTGTATTTGGAAAAGAAGGGGAAGACGTTTCGGCTATTGTTGCTGCTGAAAGCGCTACACCTGCAGCGAAAGAAGAAGCCTTAGTTGCTGCGGCACCTGCACCAGTTGCTGAAGCGCCAAAGGCAGTAGTTGCTCAAGCATCAGTTGCTGCCGCACATTCGCCAGCTGCAGCTCCGGTACCGTTCAATGACGGACGTATGCGTGTGAGTCCTTTAGCAAAGAAATTAGCAGAAGACAAAGGCTTACCGTTGCAATACATCCCTGGTTCAGGTGACGGCGGAAGAATTGTTAGAAGAGACGTTGATGCCTTCATGGCAGGTGCTTCTGTACAATCTGCTTCTGCTGTTGAATCATATACCGAAGAGAATGTTTCGCAAATGCGCAAGACCATTGCTCGTCGTTTAGCTGAAAGCAAATTCACCGCACCGCATTTCTATTTAACCATGGAAATTAATATGGGAAGAGCGGTTGAAGCGCGAGCGGCAATGAATACAGCAACCGGATCTAAAGTATCATTCAACGATATGGTTGTTAAGGCCACAGCTTTGGCACTGAAACAACACCCTAAGGTGAATTCATCTTGGCAAGGAGATACCATTCGTTACAACCACCATGTTCATATGGGCATAGCTGTGGCTGTTGAAGAAGGTTTGTTGGTTCCTGTTGTGAGATTTGCTGATACAAAGACATTGGCTCAGATTAATCAAGAAGTGAAAACATTCGCAGAGAAAGCGAAGACCAAAAAACTTCAGCCATCTGATTGGGAAGGAAACACCTTCACCATTTCAAATTTGGGTATGTTCGGAATAGAAGAATTCACAGCTATTGTGAATCCGCCAGACGCATGTATTCTTGCTGTTGGTGCTATTCGTGAAGTTCCTGTTGTGAAGAACGGTGCTGTAGTACCTGGACACACAATGAAATTGACATTGAGCTGTGATCACCGTGTAGTAGACGGTGCGTCGGGATCGGCATTCCTTCAAACATTGAAAGCAATGTTGGAAGAACCCGTATTGATGTTTATCTAATTGAAATTATAGAAAATGAAAAGAGCACCGATTGGTGCTCTTTTTTTATGCTTTGAAAAAGCAATTATTTCTTCACGAATCTCTTGGTGATAACGCTTCCGTTTACATTCAAACTTAGCAAGTATGTTCCAGCCTGAAGGCTGTTTACATCAATGCTTTGTTGCTGTGCACCAGGGAAGCGAGTAGCAGCTTCAGTTTGAACTTTCTTTCCAGTTAAATCATAAATGACATATTGAACCTTCGCAGATTCTTCCAATGAATAGTTCACTGTAATGTTTTCTGTTGTTGGATTTGGATAAAACGAAAAAGTGAAAGGTGCAATCTCTTGATCAGAAACACCAACACCCGCAGGGGTAACAACTTGAGAGGCGTTGTAAATATAATCTCCTGTTTTTGCAGCGTTGTTGTTAGCTGCATTACCGGCGAAATACATGGTTATTGGACCAACATCGGTTGCTGGGGCTGTCCAAGTAAATGTGAAAGAATGAGCATTAGCAGTTGCACCAGCGTTCATATTGTGGACAATATTTCTTCTCGAATTTCCTGAAACTGTTGCAGTTTTTATGGTTGTTCCGGCACCGGCAACAAGGTTTCCTGCATTTGCTCCAGAAGGAAGCAAAGCTTCAAGACCAACACCAAACAAAGACCTGCCTTGCTGAGTTACCGTTGCGGTAAGTGTGTATGTTTGTCCGGGAGTGTATTCCCAATTTACTAAATCGGAAGATGTAAGTGCAACTGATCCTCCCATGGAGTTGTTCGTACTGCCCGTATGGCAACCCGTTTGGCTGCAGGTTAGCTCATCTGGAGAGCCTGTCGCCCCAGCCTTTCCATTATCGGATTCTATTCCAGCAAAGAATAACATTCCGGCTGTTGCCAGGGAAAAAGTGAGGTGGTAGAATTTTTTCATTTAGAATATTTATTCGGCTAAAATAGAAAAGGCTTCTGTCGAAGCCAATTCTCTTTTTCAATTTTATTGTTTTCCTATCCCCAAGAAGCAATCTTCTCGGCTTTGTATTCACCTGCTTCGAGTTTCTCACGAACTTTAGAGAAACACTCAATGGTGAATCGAACGTCTTCTAAGGTGTGCACCGTTGTTGGAATTAGGCGCAACATAATCACGTCTTTCGGAACAACCGGATAAACTACAATAGAGCAGAAGATACCGTAGGTTTCGCGAAGCTCAACGGTTACGTTGGTGGCTTCACCCAATGATCCTTTTAAAAATACTGGAGTCACAACGCTATTTGTATGTCCAATATCGAATCCGGCTTCTTTTAATCCGCTTTGCAAAGCACGTGCAACATTCCACAAATTGTCTTGTAGTTCTGGCATCGTGCGAATCATATCTAAACGCTTCAACGCCCCAATTACTATTGGCATTGGAAGTGCCTTCGCAAATGTTTGTGAACGCATGTTGTAACGTAAGAATTCAATGACATGCGCTTCAGACACAACGAAAGCTCCTATCGTAGCCATTGCTTTCGCAAATGTTCCGAAGTAAACATCAATCTGATCTTGCACTCCTTGGAAATCTCCAGCACCACGTCCGTCTTTACCAATTGAACCGAATCCGTGAGCATCATCTACAAATAAACGGAAAGGGATAACTTTTTTGAATTCAGCAATTTCTTTTATTTTTCCTTGGTCGCCCGCCATTCCGAAAACGCCTTCAGTCATAACCAAGATTCCACCACCCGTCTGATCGGTTAAGCGCTTCGCTTGGTGTAACATTTTTTCGAAACTAGCCATGTCGTTGTGCTGGAAAACAAAACGCTTCCCCTGGTGCAAACGAACACCGTCTACCATGCACGCATGGCTCTCACTATCGTATACAATTACATCGTGTCTTCCTACGAGGGCTTCAATTGCCGACATACAACCTTGGTAGCCGAAGTTCAACAAGAAAGCATCTTCTTTGTGCATGAATGCAGCAAGTTCTTGCTCGAGTTGCTCGTGATATTTGGTCTGTCCAGACATCATTCGTGCACCCATTGGATAAGCCATGCCCCATTCTGCAGATGCATCTGCGTCTGCCTTACGAACATCTGGATGATTAGCTAAACCAAGGTAGTTGTTCAAACTCCACGTCAATACTGGTTTCCCACGGAATGTCATGTGCGCGCCAATATCACCTTCTAATTTAGGGAAAGTAAAATAGCCATGAGACTCTTTAGAGTGCTGACCAAGGGGCCCTCTATTGTTCTTGATTTTTTCGAATATATCCACGTGCAATTTTTTTAGAACTACAAAAATAATGAGGAATTATCTAATGTGAGCTATGAATTATCACCTTGTGAACAGACGATTGTGATTCTTTTGCCGTTACTTGACCGCAAAACCTTATTTTTGCGCTGGAAATGAAAAAATCGATCATCCTCTTATTCGCGTTAGCAATAGCAGTTTCAGGTTGTACTGAGTACAGCAAGGCCTTGAAAGAGACTGACCCTACAAAGAAAATGGCTAATGCCAAAAAGTATTACGAAGAAGGTGAGTGTTTCAAGGCTTTACCTATGTTGGAAGAGCTAATAGGTTTAACACGCGGAACCCAACAGTCTGAAGAGGTTTATTATTATTTTGCCAAGACGCATTATTGTCTGAAGGACTATTATATGGGCAATTACTATTTTAAGTCCTATGCAAAGTCCTTTTCAACAAGTCCAAAGGCAGAGGAGTGTTTATTCATGGCGGCGCTTTGCAGCTATAGCTTGTCACCCAATTACACCTTAGATCAGACCGATTCGAAGACCGCGGTTGACGAATTGCAGTATTTCCTAGATCAATATCCGAATAGCGCTTTGCGAGATTCTGCAAATCACATGATTAGCGATCTCAATTTCAAAATTGAAAAAAAGGATTTTGAAGTGGCAGAATTGTATGTTCAAACCATGAAATACAAAGCGGCATCAAGCAGTCTGCAAGAATTTTTAAAGAAATATCCGCAATCGAAATTCAGAGAACAAGCGATGCTTTTGATCATCGAAAGCAAATATTTGTTGGCTGAGGGCAGTATTGACACAAAGAAATTGGAGCGTTATAGAGAAACAATGGAATCTTATATTACATTTGTATCCGCTTTTCCAAAAAGCATCTTTTTAGATAGTGCTGAAGATTTCTATCTAAAGAGTGATAAAATGGTAACGAAATTAACGACAAAATAGAATTATTATGAGCAACTATAAAGCCTCAACGGCAGCTAAAACAACCATTACGCGTAACACGAATGAGTTGTACGAGAAAGTAGAAGGAAACTTATTTGAAACTTGTGTTCTTTTGAACAAACGTACTTTTCAAATTGCTCGTGAAATAAAAGAAGAGTTGACCCAAAAGCTAGAAGAATTTGGCAGCAACCAAGACAATTTGGAAGAGGTTTTCGAAAACCGCGAGCAAATTGAAATTTCACGCTACTACGAAAGATTGCCAAAGGCCCACAGCATAGCTATTCAAGAATTGGAGGAAGGAGCAATATTTTTCCGTTATCCAGAAGAAGAAGAGAAATAATATTGAATTGAATTCTTTGAAACCCCGAATTTTCGGGGTTTTTTTATTAGGTTTACCTCGTGTTGAAAGAAAAAAAAATAGTACTCGCCGTTACAGGTTCCATTAGTGCCTACAAGTCTCTATTCTTGTTGCGACTTCTTGTGAAAGAAGGTGCCGAGGTCAAAGTTATCATGAGTAAATCGGCACACGAATTCATTCAACCCCTCTCCTTTAGCACTCTTTCTAAGCACCAGGTTTGTTCTGATTTCACAGAGAGTAATTTGAACGGCGTTTGGAACAATCATGTGGAAATGGCGCTTTGGGCCGACCTTATACTTGTTGCCCCATGCACTGCGAACACGCTTGCGAAATACTCTACGGGGATGTGCGATTCGTATTTACTTGCTGTACTCATGAGCGCGCAGTGTCCATTATTTTTTGCACCAGCAATGGATCACGACATGATGGAACACTTGGGCACACAGGACAATTTGAAACGAATTGAAGCAATGGGTTGCACTGTTCTTGCCCCAGGATATGGAGAGTTAGCCAGTGGATTAATTGGAAAGGGAAGGCTCTCGGAACCCGAGGAAATTCTTGGTGTAGTGATTTCTCATTTCAATCCGAATCAACTGTTGAAAGGAAAGAGCGCGCTAGTAAATGCCGGCCCAACCTACGAGGCGATAGATCCCGTTCGATTTATCGGGAATCGTTCAAGCGGAAAAATGGGCATTGCCATAGCGCAAGCATTACGCGCGCTTGGAGCCGATGTAACCTTGGTGTTAGGACCTGTGCACGAAAATATTCCAGATGGAATAGAAATTATACGCATTGAGAGTGCTCTTGAAATGTATGAGGCCTGCACACGCGAATTTCAACATTCGGACTTTGCTGTATTGGCAGCTGCGGTCGCAGATTATCGTCCAGTAAATGTTAGCACCGAGAAAATAAAAAAGAAGAACTCTCCGTTAGAGCTGCGCTTGGAAGAAACAGAGGACATAGCAGCTTCATTGGGTAAAATAAAAAATCAAAATCAAAAATTGATTTGCTTTGCCCTAGAAACAGAAAACGAGGAAGCACACGCAATTGCTAAAATGAATCGAAAGAACGCAGATCTTTTAATATTGAATTCACTCAACACCGAAGGCGTGTATTTTGGTTCAGACAACAATGCCATTACTCTTTTTCATTCCAACGGAAGTAAAAAAGAAATATCTTTAAAATCGAAAACGGAAATAGCTCAAATTATTTCCAATGAAATAGCCGACCTTTTTCAATGAAGAAAAGTATAATATATCTGATTTTATTTTTCATTTCGTTTCATGCGTTAGCGCAAGAATTGAATTGTGACGTGAAGATTATTCCTCCAAGAATTATGATTTCCGGTCCGGAAGTTTTTCAAACGATGGAGCGAGCCATTGAAGAGTTTTTAAATGGAAGGAAATGGTCTAAAGACCAATGGCAGCAAGATGAGCGCATACCGTGTACGATTCAAATTACTATTGAAAAACAAAACAGCCAGCGCGATTTCGAGGGTACCATTCAAATTGGTTCAAGTAGACCGGTGTATAATACTGATTACAAAACGCCGCTTGTTTCAATCAACGATAGAAATTTATCTTTTCAGTTTCAGGAAAACACGCAATTGCAATGGTCACCCGATCAACACCGTGATAACTTAAGCAGTGTTTTGGCATTTTATGCTCTTTATATTATTGGAAGTGATTACGATTCATTTTCATTGGAAGGGGGAACGGATAATTTCTTGATTTGTCAGACAATTGTCACCAATGCGCAGAATGCCCCGGAATCAGGATGGCGGGCCAGTGGAGAAAAGGGACAACAAAACAGATATTGGTTAATTGAAAACATTCTCACGGAAACATTTAGTCCACTTCGCGAAGCGAATTACAACTACCATCGTCAAGGTCTTGATAAAATGTACACCGAACGAGCGACCGCCACGAATAATATTATTGATGCGCTGAACGGTCTGAATAACATTCATAAAATTAAGCCATCATCTTACAATATGCAGGTCTTTTATTACGCGAAGGCCGATGAAATTGTAAATATATTCAAGCCTTTACCCGATGAACAAAAAACGCCGATAGCGGAATTATGTAAGCGTCTAGATCCAGGTAACATTGCGAAATACGATCGTATTTTACAGAAATAGGCATAACTTTTTTCGTTATTCAATAATGCCTAGCTGTAAATTCGCTTTATGCTAAAATCGCTTCATATTCGGAATTATGTTCTCATTGAATCGCTGCACGTAAACTTCAATAAAGGTTTTGTAGCCATAACGGGTGAAACGGGAAGTGGAAAGTCGATTTTGTTAGACGCATTTGCCTTGCTTCTGGGCGATCGTTCCGATGTAAAGAGCATTCGTGTTGGACAAGACAAATGCACGGTTGAAGCAGTGTTTGCAATTTCGAAAAATCGATTCGATTCATTTTTTCAAGAAAATGATTTAGACTTTTCGGAAGACACCGTTGTTCGAAGAGAGGTAAATAGCAAAGGAAAGAGCAGAGCGTTTATTAATGATACTCCGGTTACTCTAAACATACTGAAGCAATTCACAGAGCAGTTGGTAGACCTGCATTCTCAGCACGAAAATGCGCTTTTGTTCCGCAAATCATTTCGATATGAAATGGTTGATGCGTTTTCAAAGTCGAAAGAGGTTTGGAATTCATATCGATCGAGTTTTTTGAAATGGCGCGAGATTCAAAACGAATTGGAGCAACTTCGACTTCAATTAAATAATGAAAAGGCAACGGAAGACTATCGCTTATTTCAATTGAATGAATTGGCACTCGAGGATTTCAGTTCCTTCGATGTCGCTGAAATGGAAGGTGAATTGAATCTTCAACAGAACTCGGGTGAACTTTTAGAATCGTTGCACACCGTAACGAATTTGTTGAACGAGGGTGATAGCAATATCCTTCAACAACTGAAAATAGCCAAGCAGCAATTGATGAAGTGGGAAAGTGGCCATGCGAAGTTGGAACAATTTTCGGCTCAATTGGAATCGGTTATTGCTGAGCTTCGTGAGGTAGATATTGACTTACAGAAGTTCTCGGATTCCGTTATTCTGGATCCGGAGCGTGCTTCTTTTATTGAAGAGCGTTTGAATTTTGTGTTCAAGATGTTCAGAAAACACAACGTGAATAGCATTGAAGAATTGAGTGCTTTGAAATTGAAGCTTGAACAAGATGCTCAATTGACAGAAGCTTTAGAGTCGTCCATTCAAAATAAAGAAAAGGAAGAGCAGCAGTTGGAAAATGAGTGTAAAGAGCTCGCGACAAAATTGTCGCACTTGCGTATGAAGGGAGTGAAGGAAGCGGAAAAAGCAATTTCTTCTTCGTTACATAAATTGAATTTAACTCACGCTCAGTTTCAAATTGAAGTAACAGGAACCTCTGAATTACACATATACGGCAGTGAGAATTTACGCTTTGCTTTTTCAGCAAACAAAGGGCAGCCTTTCGAAGATATTAAAGCGGTAGCTTCGGGCGGAGAAATTTCGCGTGTCATGTTAGCCATTAAGGCGGCAACAGCACATTTAAATGAAATGCCCGTGCTTATTCTTGACGAAATTGATCAGGGTGTTGGCGGAGAAACGGGTAATCGAATTGCCTGGTTACTTCGAGAAATGTCGACTTCGGCGCAATTGCTTGTCATTACCCACTTGCCACAAATTGCATCTAAGGCCCATCAGCATTTTAGAGTCACCAAGCGAGTTGACGGAGAGTCAACGATAAGTGATTTGCAAGAGCTTAGTGTTGCGGATAGAGAGATGGAATTAGCCCATATGTTAGGCGGTGATCAGGCAGGTGAGGCAGCGCTTCAAACCGCCAAAGAATTAATGCTGCACGTTTAATGTACGACTTTCAAAAACTTTGTTCAGTGTCTGATGCGAATGAGTTGTTGGATGGCCGAATTCTTTTGGTTGACAAACCCTTGAATTGGACCAGTTTCGATGTTGTAGGAAAGTTGAAATGGATATTACGTAGCGAAGGAAAATTTCCGAAGTTTAAAATTGGACATGCGGGCACGCTAGATCCGCTTGCAACAGGGCTATTGGTTGTTTGCACAGGCAAAATGACTAAAGCTATTGAAGACATTCAAGGCGGCACGAAAGAGTATACCGGCAAGATTTTATTGGGCGCAACCACGCCTAGTTTCGATAAGGAAACATTGCCCGAGAATTTTCAATCTACGGATCATTTAACACTTCAGCAATTAGAGGAAGTCGCGAAGTTGTTCATTGGAGAGCAACTGCAAATGCCTCCTGTCTATAGCGCAAAACACATCGATGGAGTTCGTGCGTATGAAATGGCACGGAAAAATGAAGAAGTGAAAATGCGCGAAAACTTAATTGAAATTGAAACGTTTGAATTGACTGATTTTGACGGAAAGGAAGTGTCGTTTCGCATTCGATGCTCGAAGGGAACATACATACGGTCTATAGCCAATGATTTTGGGCAGAGATTGGGCGTTGGCGGATACCTGAGCGTCTTGCGACGAACTGAGAGTTTCCCGTTTCGTGTTAACGAAGCGAAGAGTCCAATGGACTGGGTGAAGTTATTTTACCCTAGTTATGAAGCTGTAAATGAGCATTTTAGCGATGACTCGGTGAAAAAGGTCTTTACAAAGGCTTTTTGATTTCGTACTTTCGCCCCCCACTTAAATAATAACACCTTGATTTCCACAATGAAATTGGGTCAATTCAAATATGAATTGCCTAAAGAATTAATAGCTCAGCATCCTCTGCCTCACCGCGACGATTCCAAATTAATGGTATTGGACCGTAAGACTGGAAAGATTGAGCACAAGAAATTTCGTGATGTGCTGGATTATTTCAGCGAAGGCGATGTAATGGTGAACAACAACACGAAGGTTTTCCCTGCGCGGATGTATGGCAATAAAGAAAAGACCGGATCCATGATCGAGGTTTTCTTGTTGCGTGAATTGAACGACAAGAGTTTGCTTTGGGATACCGTTGTAGATCCAGCTCGTAAGATTCGTATTGGAAATAAATTATATTTCGGACCCAATGATGAATTGGTAGCCGAGGTTATAGATAACACCACCTCACGCGGACGTACTCTTCGTTTCTTGTACGATGGTCCCCATGAAGATTTCAAAAAATTGGTTTATAGCCTAGGCGAGACGCCACTTCCAAAGTACATTGAGCGTCTGGTTGAACCGGAAGATGCCGAGCGATATCAGACGATTTACGCGAAGTATGAAGGCGCAGTGGCGGCACCAACAGCGGGACTTCACTTTTCGAAACAGCTTTCAAAGCGTTTGGAAATTGCTGGAATTCACATGGCAGAATTAACGCTGCACATTGGATTGGGTACATTCAGAACGGTGGAAGTGGAAGATTTAACGAAGCACAAAACAGACAGTGAGCAATTGATTATTCCTGAAGCGACTGCCGATTTGGTGAACGACGCAAGAGAAAAGGGAAAGCGAGTTTGTGCTGTTGGAACAACAACACTTCGTGCCTTTGAAAGTAGCGTGGGAACGAACAATACGTTAAAGGCTTTTGACGGATGGGCGAGTAAGTTTATTTTCCCTCCGCATGATTTCCAGATAGCGGATAGTTTAATAACGAATTTTCACGAGCCACAAAGTGTGTTGTTAATGATGACAACAGCCTTTGGTGGTTATGATTTCGTTATGGAAGCATACAAAGAAGCCATTAAGAAGAAATACAGATTCTTCTGTTACGGTGACGCTATGTTGATCATCTAAAAACACCCACAAACACGCTGAATCAGGAAAATTTAATGTTTTCATGAAAGAAATGTTGAAAAGTGTTTGCAGATAAGAAAAAAGATTGTATTTTCGCACCCCCAAATTTTAGGGAATTGACTTTAAGAATAGAGATAAAATGGATACGTTGAGTTACAAAACACCATCGGCAAACAAGGAATCTGCGAATAAGCAGTGGTTGATTGTTGATGCAGAAGGAAAAAATCTTGGACGTTTGTCTAGTGAAGTTGCAGCTGTGCTTCGCGGTAAGCACAAGCCATTGTTTACACCGCACGCAGACTGCGGAGACTACGTGATAGTTGTAAACGCAGAGAAGATAGCACTTACTGGAAAGAAGTGGGATGAGAAGGTTTACATACGCTACACTGGCTATCCTGGAGGTCAACGTTTCGCTAGCCCGAAAGAAATGATGGCTAAGCATCCAACTGCAATGGTTGAGATGGCTATCCGCGGAATGCTTCCAAAGAATCGTTTGGGTCGCGAAGTATTTAGAAACTTGTATGTTTATGCAGGTACTAACCACGAGCAAATAGCTCAACAACCATCAGTTTATACTTTAAAAGGATAATTTAGTCAATGGCAACTACTACGCAATATACCAATACTTCAGGTCGTCGTAAGACCGCAGTAGCACGTGTTTACCTTTCAGAAGGAACAGGTAAATTTGAAATCAACGGAAAAGATTACGCACATTATTTTCCAACGTTGGTGCTTCAGTACCGAGTTAACCAACCTTTCATCCTAACCGGAAACGAAGGGAAGTACGATTTCAAAGCAAACATCAACGGTGGTGGAATGACTGGTCAAGCAGAAGCAGTTCGTTTGGCTGTCAGCAAAGCATTAATAGAACTTAATCCCGATTGGAAGCCAGCTTTAAAAGCTGAGGGTCTTACCACTCGTGATCCACGTATGGTTGAACGTAAGAAGTTCGGTCAGCGTAAGGCTCGTGCACGTTTCCAATTCTCTAAGCGTTAATCGCTAGAGAATTTCTGGAAAGCTTATCGAGCTTGTTTAGCATCCAAACTTCAAAGACTCGTATTTCGGTATGGCTACTTTGGGGTTGACTTTTAGAGAACGTAAACAAGAATAAAATAAAAAATGGCAAAAGTTACTTTTGATGAATTGCTAGATGCCGGAGTGCACTTCGGACACCTTAGCCGCAAATGGAATCCTAATATGGCTCCGTACATCTTCGGAGAGAAAAAAGGAATTCACATCATTGATTTGAACAAGACAATTGTTAAGCTTGAAGAAGCTTGCAATGCAATGCGTCAAATCGCAAAATCTGGAAAGAAAATCCTTTTCGTTGCAACCAAGAAACAAGCTAAAGATATCGTTGCTGAAAAAGTAAGCGCTATCGGAATGCCTTTCGTTGTAGAGCGTTGGCCTGGTGGAATGTTAACGAACTTCGTTACCATTCGTAAGGCAGTTCGTAAAATGACTTCTATTGAGAAAATGGAAGCTGACGGAACTGCTGCTACCATGAGCAAAAGAGAGCGTCTTCAAATGACTCGTACTGTTACCAAAATGCGTAAGAACCTAGGTTCTATTGCAGACATGAACCGTGTTCCTGCTGCATTATTCGTTATTGATGTAATGAAAGAACATATCGCAGTTGCTGAAGCTATGCGTTTGGGTATTCCAGTATTCGCAATGGTTGATACCAATAGCGATCCACGTAAAATCGATTTCGCTATTCCAGCGAATGACGACGCTACAAAGTCTATCAGCAAAATTTTAGATGTAGCTATCGAAGCTATTGCTGAAGGATTGGCTGAGCGCAAAACAGATAAGGACACAGTTGAGACAGGTGAAGAAATTCCAGCAACAGCTGAAAAGAAAGAAGATAGAAAGCCAGCTACGCGCAAGCGCACGCCAAAGGCTTAATTTTTTAATGAATTAATTTTTTGAATCATGAATATTACAGCAACAGATGTAAACAAGCTTCGCACCATGACAGGTGCGGGTATGATGGATTGCAAGAAAGCACTTACCGAAGCGGAAGGTGATTTCGAATTGGCAGTTGAATTGCTTCGTAAAAAAGGTCAGAAAGTGGCTGCAAGCCGTGGAGATCGCGATGCAACAGAAGGAGTTGTTTTAGCTAAATCTAGCGTAGACAACACTGGTGGTTACATTATTGTTTTGAACTGCGAAACGGATTTCGTAGCGAAAAACGAAGGTTTCGTAAGTTTCGCGACCGCTATTTTGGATGCTGCTATCGCTAACAACGCGAACAGTCCAGAAGCAGTGAAGGCTTTAACTTACCCTGGAACTTCTTTAACTATTGAAGAAAGAATTACTGAGGAAATTGGTAAAATCGGAGAAAAGATTGATTTGTCTCAAGCAGCTCAAATCAACGCTGGATTCGTTTATTGCTACAACCACCCAGGTAACAAATTGGCTTCAATTGTTGGTTTCAACAAGGAAACCTCTAATGATGTTGCGAAAGACGTGGCTATGCAAACTGCAGCTATGGCTCCAGTTGCATTGGATGAGTCTTCAGTTCCAGAAGAATTGAAATTAAAGGAAATCGAAATTGGAAAAGAATTGGCTATCAACGAAGGCAAACCTGCTGAAATGGCTGAGAAAATTGCAATGGGCCGTTTGAACAAATGGTTTAAAGAAACTACATTGGTGAATCAAGAATTCATTAAGGACAGCAAATTAAGCGTTGGTCAATATGTGAAGTCAGTAGATAAAGATTTAGCTATCTCTGGTTTCTTACGTTTCGGATTATAATTCAAATTGAATTAGAAATAAAAAAGGGCTGTCTGAAGACAGCCCTTTTTGCATGTAATTTATTTCAATGCAGATCTGTGTTTTGGGGCTGACGCCGTTCGTGGGTCTATTTGAATAAATTCTAAATAATTTGTCTGCTGTATAAGTGATTCCGATTGTATTTTCGCACAGCAAAACAAAAACCAACATGGGTCTTTTTACATCATCACTCATTAAGAAATATTGGATGGCCGCAACAGGCTTGTTCCTTATTTCATTCCTTGTCGTTCACGCGGGAATTAACGCTATGATTTTCTTCAACGATGGAGGGGAAACCTTCAACGAGTGGGGACATTTCATGGGAACCAATCTAATCGTGCGAACCATGGAAATTGGTTTGTTCTTGGGGTTGATTCTTCACATCGTAGACGGACTAATGCTTTACTTTCAAAACCGTAAGGCGCGTCCGATTAATTACGCTTACAATAAGCCTTCAGCCAGTAGCACTTGGTACTCAAGAAGCATGGCTTTATTGGGCACCTTGATTCTTATTTTTTTGGTTATTCACCTTAAAGATTTTTGGTTGAAGACACGTGTAACAGGATTAACTGTTATGCCCAGTCACGTGAAAATCGATGGTGTCATGCACGAGAATTTATTTGCAGAGATGTTGTTGGTGTTCAAGAATCCAATGGCAGTGGTTATTTATTTACTCGGATGTTTCTCTTTATTCTGGCATCTGTTTCATGGATTCAGAAGTGCTTTTCAATCGTTAGGATTGAACCACAGAAAATATGCTTCAACCATTGAGTTGGCCGGTTCAGTATATGCAATTGTGATATCAGTATTGTTCGCATCTATGCCAGTTGCGATGTACCTCGGTTGGGTTAAATAATTCGGATTAAAAATTACTTCCAATGAAGTTAGACGGTAAAATTCCAGAAGGGCCTCTTGATCAAAAGTGGACCAAGTACAAAAACTCAGTTCGTTTGGTTAATCCTTCGAACAAGAGAAACATTGAAGTGATTGTTGTTGGAACCGGTTTGGCTGGTTCTTCTGCAGCTGCTTCTTTGGCGGAAATGGGTTACAAGGTGAAAGCCTTTTGTTTTCAAGACAGCCCTCGCCGCGCGCACTCGATTGCTGCACAAGGGGGTATTAATGCAGCGAAGAATTACATGAACGATGGGGATAGCACTTATCGTTTGTTTTATGATACCATTAAAGGCGGTGACTACCGTTCTCGTGAAGCAAACGTTCACCGTTTGGCTGAAGTAAGTACGAGCATCATTGACCAATGTGTGGCGCAAGGTGTTCCATTTGCTCGCGATTACGGCGGATTATTGGACAACCGTTCTTTTGGAGGAACACAAGTTTCACGAACGTTTTACGCGAAAGGACAAACAGGACAACAACTTTTGTTGGGCGCTTATTCAGCGCTGAGCCGTCAGATTGGTAAGGGAAGTGTGAAGTTGTATAACCGCCATGAAATGATGGATTTGGTAATTGTAGATGGAAAGGCGAGAGGAATTATTGCACGTAACATGATTACGGGTGAAATAGAAAGTCACAGTGGCCATGCAGTTGCATTGTGCACGGGCGGATACGGAAATGTATTCTTCCTTTCAACAAACGCAATGGGATCGAATGTAACGGCCGCATGGCGTGCGCACCGCAGAGGTGCTGCATTTGCGAATGCTTGTTTCACACAGATTCACCCCACGTGTATTCCAGTGAGTGGAGACCATCAGTCTAAATTGACATTGATGTCTGAGTCGTTGCGTAACGACGGGCGTATTTGGGTGCCTCTTCACAAAGAAGATGCGGAAGCCATTCGTGCTAAGAAATTAAAACCAACCGATCTTCCTGAAGAACGTCGAGACTATTATTTGGAACGTCGTTACCCAGCTTTCGGAAACTTGGTTCCTCGTGATGTTGCGTCGCGTGCTGCTAAGGAGCGTTGCGATGCGGGCTTTGGAGTGAATGCAACTGGAGAGGCTGTTTATTTAGATTTCGCATCTGCATTTATGCGTTATGGAAAAACAGCTGCAACGGTGCAAGGAGTTCACAACGCCACTGAAGATCAAATTCGTGAATTAGGAACGAAGGTGGTTGCAGGGAAGTACGGAAACTTGTTCCAGATGTACGAGCAAATTGTTGCTGAGAACCCTTACAAGACGCCTATGATGATTTATCCTGCTGTTCACTATACAATGGGTGGTCTTTGGGTAGATTATGAATTAATGACAACTGTTACGGGTTGCTATGCATGTGGAGAAGCGAACTTCAGTGACCATGGTGCTAACCGTTTAGGTGCATCGGCGTTAATGCAAGGATTGGCAGACGGATATTTCGTACTTCCATATACAATAGGAAATTATTTGGCTGATGAAATTAGCACAGGTACTATTTCAACCAAAACTCCAGAATTTGTAGAAGCAGAGAATGCTGTTAGAGAAAGATTGGAAGGATTCTTCAAAACTACGGGAACTGAAACTGTAGATACTTACCACAAGAAATTGGGTAAGATTATTTGGGACTATTGCGGAATGGCCCGTAGCAAAGACGGATTGGAATTCGCTATTTCAGAGATTCGAAAGATTCGTGAAGAGTTCTACAAGAACGTTAAAGTTCCAGGTGGAATGACCGGAGTAAATACCGAATTGGAAAAAGCAACGCGCGTTGCCGACTTCATCGAATTGGGTGAATTAATGTGTTTAGATGCATTGGCGCGCAACGAATCATGTGGTGGTCACTTCCGTGAAGAGTTTCAAACCGAAGAAGGTGAAGCTTTGCGTGTAGACGAAACATTCAGCTTTGTTTCTGCTTGGGAGTTTACAGGAGATCCTTCAGCTCCTAAATTGAATAAGGAAGATTTGATTTACGAAAATATTAAAGTTCAACAACGATCATACAAATAAGATGAGCAACGGAAACATGAACCTAACGCTAAAAGTTTGGCGTCAGTCTAGCAACACTGCTGCTGGAAAAATGGAGAATTACCAATTGGGTGGTGTATCTCCTGATATGTCTTTCTTAGAAATGATAGACATGTTGAATGATCAAATTATTCGCAAGGGCGAAGATGCTATTGCGTTTGATCACGATTGCCGTGAAGGTATTTGCGGCATGTGCAGCATGTTCATCAACGGTGAAGCGCACGGTCCGAATCGTGGAGTAACTACGTGTCAATTGCACATGCGCTCGTTCAAGGACGGCGATACCATTTACATTGAACCGTGGAGAGCCGAAGGCTTCCCAGTCGTAAAAGACTTGATGGTAGATCGCGCAGCGTTCGATCGTATTATTCAATCGGGAGGATTCGTTTCTGTGAATACTTCAGGAAGAACGATGGATGCGAATGCGATTCCAATTCCGAAAGACGATGCAGATAAAGCGTTTGATGCTGCAACGTGCATCGGTTGCGGTGCTTGCGTGGCAACGTGTCCGAACAGCTCTGCTATGTTATTCGTGAGTGCTAAGGTTTCTCAATTCGCTTTGTTGCCACAAGGACATCCGGAGCGCAAAGAGCGTGTATTGAATATGGTGAAGACAATGGATGAAGAAGGATTTGGAAATTGCAGCAACATTGGTGCTTGCGAGGTTCAATGTCCGAAGAGCATTAGCATTGAAAACATTGCACGCATGAACAGAGAGTATCTTTCTGCTAGCGTGAAACCAGAAAATTGATGATACAAAATTCTTTGAAGCACCAAGCGCTCGTATTGCTCTTGGTGCTTTTTTGTTTCAAGTCGAATGGTCAAGCCGCTTGGGATTTGAATCTCTTGGCGAAGATCAATGGCGGACCTGAAAAATCGGACCGCTTTTGGGAAGCATATACGAACAGCATTACATACGTCACCGTTGGAACCCCATTGTTGTTAGGTACTGTAGGCGTTTTGAAAAAAGATGAATTTTTAAAAAGACAGTTTGTGGGTATGGCAGGCGGCTTGGCATTGAATGGCTTCATTACCGTTGCAATGAAATACGGAATCGCAAGGCCTCGTCCTTTTGTTTCACATGGTGATTTGATTTACAAAAAGACCCATGCTGGAAGTTTATCATTTCCGTCTGGACACACGAGTTCTGCATTTCAATGGGCAACGAGTTGCGTGTTGGTGAAGCCGAATTGGTATGTAGTTGTTCCTGCTTACATGTATGCCTGTGGAATCGCATACTCACGCATGCATTTGGGTGTGCATTACCCGACAGACATCTTGAGCGGAGCGGTTGTAGGGACAGCGAGTGCATTTGCTTCCTATTACATCAATAACTGGTTTTGGAAGAAAATGGATTCTAGGAAAAAACAGAGTTCTTTGCTTATCACACCTTCATTTTAAGTCATAAAAAAAGCCGCTAGTTGCAGCTTTTAAATGGTTGATTCGTTTCTTATTGTTTGAATCCAGAAACAATACTGATACATCCGATGTGTTGAACCACCGCGTCTTTTTGCTCAGGAACTTTAATTTTAATGACAAGCTGTTGCGTGTTTTTCATTTTGAATTCAAAGGCCTCTTTGTCTTGCGCGTCTTTGTTTGTGTATACCTGCTTCCCATTGATATCACTTATTGTGAATTCAACATCACCAAGGATCGGGTGCGCTACAACTAACAAGCGATAATCGCGACCACCGAAGAAGGTTACCATTAATTCAGCATCTTCGCCAGGAGCCATTTGTGCTGAATTATAGCTGTCGTTTTGAACGTAACCATTCAATTTTGGAAGGACTTTATTTTTGGTGAAAGGCTTGCATTGCGCCGATGCGAATGAAGGAATAAAGACCAATAAGAACAGTAGAATTTTATATGCTTTCATGATATCTGCTGAATTTTTTATTGAATGTATTTGTTACGAATGACAACAGTTTCTGCTGCTATTTTGGCAAGAGTAGCATCGCTCATGGTAACAGTCTCTGTGCTGCCAATTGATGTTACTCCACTGCCATCTTTCTCAACCGAAGTTTCTCCCTTAACGACAACGACATCTTTGTAAATGGCTTGTAGTCGAGTTAGATCTTCTTTCATGTGATTTACGCGATCGCTAGTGGCAAATAAGCTCAAGTACGTCACCAATTGATCAAGAGAATAAGTTTGTTCTGCAACTCGTTGCTTCATGGCTTTCTCACCTTTCTTCCCTGCGTATTGCGTGGATAAATAAAGTGTTTCAATCCATGCTCCAGAAACGATAAGTGCACTTACGTCAGTGCGTTTACCTTCTTTCAAATATGCATTTACATTTTGATAAGAAAGCGTCACGTAGCTTAAAAGGGAGTCTTTGTTATTCTGATTTTTTTGCACGCGCTCCATGAATTTTTCATCCAAAGCACCTTCAATTCCTAAAGCACTTGCTAATGTTTTTGAGGCGGCTAAGTAGTTTACGGATTCTTGCTTCTGTTCGAATACAGTGCTATAGCTGAGATCTGCTGCATAGATTCCGAGATTGATTGCGCGATTTTCTTCGTCGACATATTTCGCAACTTTATCTACCGAGTTCAGCATGGCCTTATCGAAACTGAATCCGGCGTCTTTGATCATATCTGCCATTTCTATTGGGGCAGGTATGCTGAAGAAAATCTGTTTCAAAGCTTGCTCGCGATCTTTGAAAAATTCATCTTTGTTTGTCAATTCGCTTGCGCCCGTTTCAAGAGGAGCTTTGTTTTCAGTTTTATTCTCATTACCGCCGCAAGCCACGAGGAATAGACTGCTTACGCAAATACTGAGAAATGCATTAAGGGAGAGATGTTTTTTAATCATTTTGAACTGCTTGATAGTTTATAGCCCTTTGTTACGGGCTGTTATCAAAATAGTTACAAAGCACCTCGAAATAATTTGATATTAATGCGCCTCGAGCCAGTTGTTTCCCGCTTGAATCTCCACATCCAAGGGTACTGAAAGCTTCACAGCATTTTCCATTTCATGCTTAACGAGTGCAAATACTTGTTCAACTTCTTCTCTAGGTGTATCGAAGAGCAATTCATCGTGAACTTGAAGTACCATTCTTGTTTTCAAATTAGCATTCTTCAATGCTGATTGAATTTTCACCATGGCCACTTTTATGACATCGGCTGCCGATCCTTGAATTGGAGCGTTCACGGCATTTCGTTCAGCGAAGCTTCTTGAAATAGCATTTGAAGCGTTAATGTCTGGAAGGAAACGTCTGCGACCGAGCACGGTCTCAACGAAGCCCTTTGCGCGACAATCTTCTACGGCTTGATGTTGGTAGGTCTTCAGTGCAGCGAATTGCGTGTAATACGCTTCAATGATGTTCTTCGCTTCTGTTCTTGAAATACCCAACTGTTGCGCCAATCCGAATGGACCCTGTCCGTATATAATTCCAAAATTAACTGCCTTCGCTTTACTCCGCATGTCCTTCGTTACTTCTTCCAATGGCACATTGAAAACTTTCGAAGCGGTGGCTTTGTGAATGTCTTCTCCTTGTTGAAAGGCTTCGATCATGTTTTTATCTCCGCTCAATGCGGCAATAATGCGCAATTCAACTTGAGAGTAATCGGCGCTTACCAAGACATGATTCTCATCTCGAGCAACGAATGCTTTTCGAATTTCTTTGCCGCGTGAAGTGCGAATAGGAATATTTTGAAGGTTAGGTTGATTGCTGCTCAGTCGACCAGTAGCGGCAACCGCTTGCATGAAGTTCGTATGCACACGTCCCGTGATTGGATTAATCATGTTCGGAAGCGTGTCGATATAGGTGCTCTTTAATTTTCGTAGTTCGCGGTAATCGAGAATCAGCGGAACAATTTCATGGTTGTGCAAATAGCGTTGAAGAACATCTTCACCGGTGCTGTATTGACCGGTTTTTGTCTTCTTCATTTCAGTTGTTATTTTCAATTTCTCGAATAGTATAACACCCAATTGTTTTGGAGAATCTAAATTGAATTTTTCACCAGCGAGCTCCGTTATTTTTTCTTCAATGATGTCGAGTTCTTTTCCTAACTCTACGCTGTATGCATTTAAGAAATCTTTGTCCACGCGGATACCTTCCCACTCCATGTTCGCGAGCACTTCAACGAGAGGAATCTCGATGTTTTCCAAAACCGAAGTGGTTCCTTGCGTTTCTAGTTCCGGCATGAAGATTTCGGCCAATTGAAGGGTTACATCGGCATCTTCAGCGGCGTAATCTTTAATGCTTTCGGCAGGAAGATGAGCCATAGAATTTTGATTTTTTCCTTTCGGACCAATCAACGATTCAATGGAAACAGGTTTGTAGTTCAAGTACTTTTCACTCAACGCGTCCATGCCATGTTTTCCATCGGCATTAATTACGTAGTGCGCTAGCATGGTGTCGAAGATTTTATTTTGAATCTTCATTCCATATTTCTTCATCATCTTGAAATCGAACTTGTAGTTCTGTGCGACAAGAGTTTTCGAAGTGTCGGAGAAAATTTCTTTGAAAATTTCCAATTGCTTTTGTGCTTCTTCGAAGTTCGAAGAGATAGGAACGTACCAACCGGTATGTGCTTCCGTGCTGAAAGATAATCCGACTAAATATGCTGAATGCGGCTCTAGATCAGAGGTTTCGGTATCGAAACTAAAGATGGTTGCGCGCTGTAATTCTAAAATTAATGATTGAAGTTCTTGCTCCGAAGTAGCCATGAAATATTCATGAGGAACATCGTTGATGGTGTTTTTCGGTGTAGTTGGAATTTCAACTTCTTCACCCGCCGAAGAAAATAGATCGGGTGTGGAGTTGCTTTTAGAAGAAGGACTTGCAGTTGGACTTGCTTCGGGCTCTTCGTTCAGCACACGCTTGATTAACTGACGGAATTCAAGCTCTTCAAAAACTTCACGAATGGCGTCTTTATTTATTTCACTCACCTTCAACGCCTCTTCGTCGAATGGGGTGGGCGCATCGAGCATAATGGTTGCGAGTTTCTTCGAAAGAATTCCTTGCTCTTTGAAATTCTCAACGTTTTCTTTTTGTTTTCCTTTTAGCTTGTCTGTGTTAGCGAGCAGGCCTTCGAGTGATCCAAATTCAGCCAAAAGTTTCGAGGCAGTTTTTTCTCCAATGCCGGGAAGTCCGGGAATGTTGTCTACTGCATCGCCCATCATTCCAAGTAAATCAATAACTTGACTTACGTTTTGAATGTTGAATTTTGCACAGACTTCTGCTTCTCCTAAGATTTCTGCTTTACCGCCTTGGTAGCCGGGTTTGTAGATGAAAGACCTGTCGCTTACCAATTGACCGTAGTCTTTATCAGGAGTCATCATGTAAGTATGAAACCCTTTCTCTTCGGCTTTTTTAACGAGGGTTCCTATGATGTCATCGGCTTCATATCCAGGCGCAATGAGCATTGGAATATTGAAGGCTTCAACAATTTTTTTTATGTATGGAACTGCGAGTTTAATGTCTTCAGGTGTTTCAGAGCGGTTGGCTTTGTACGCTTCGTAATCGATCTCTCTGAGTGTTTGTTCTGGCGCGTCGAATACTACAGCGATGTGCGAAGGTTTCTCATTGTTTAAGATATCGAAAAGCGTGTTCGTGAATCCGAACATGGCGCCGGTGTTCAGTCCTTTGCTATTGATTCGCGGTGTGCGAATGAATGCATAATAGGCACGGAAAATAAGTGCGTAAGCGTCGAGAAGAAATAGTTTTTTTTCGTGTTCTGAAGATATCATGTTACGAAGATAGTGCAGCCATATACGCGGCCACATACTTCCCCATAATATCGAATTCTAAATTCACAGTGGTTCCCTTTTCAATGAACTGAAATGTAGTATGTTCATAGGTGAATGGAATAATTGCCACCGAGAACGAAGTCTTCGAACTATCAACAACAGTAAGGCTTACGCCGTTAACGGCAATGCTGCCTTTCGGCACAGTGATGTGTCCAAGTTCTTTAGGTGAATATTCAAAAGTGAATTTCCAACTGCCGTCATTTTCTGTTTTGGAAATACATTTTCCAACTACATCTACATGTCCTTGAACATTGTGTCCGTCGAGTCGATCGCCCACTTTTATACATCTTTCGAGATTGACTTTATCTCCTTCCTTCCAACCACCAATGGTAGTTTTCTGAATGGTCTCATCGATAGCGGTAACGCGATATTTGCTCTCGTTTATTTCAACCACAGTCAAACAAATCCCGTTGTGGGCTATGCTTTGATCTACTCTCAATTCCTCAGTAAAATCGCAAGAAATCCAGAGTTCTAAATTAGTTCCAACGGTTTCCGTTTTTACAATTTTTCCGAGCGATTCTATAATTCCTGTGAACATCTGTTATTGTTGTGGAGTGGCCTGGGTTGCGTTCAAAATTTGAATGTATCCTTCTTGAAATACGGGGACTAAACCTTGAAGTCGAATGGTATTTACAACTAAGGTGTAATAGTAGGTTCCGGAGCTGACAAGGTTTGTTGTTTTTTGATCGGTTGCGTTCCACAAGATGTCTGGATCTGTGGTTTCAAAAAGAAGTGTTCCGTATCGATTGAAAATTTTGACATCAATACTCTCAATGGAGCGGTATGGAAAGGGTTTCAGAATATCGTTTAGTCCGTCTAAATCGGGAGTGATAATATTTGGAAGTTCATAGGTTGGACAGTTGTCGATACAAACCACATTTGAAGGAGCGCTTTCATTCTGATGAAGTTCCCCGTCTGGCCATAAATTCAGAGAGTCCAATGCTGTGATGTAGAAACAACCCGCGATGCTCTGCAATCCATTTGGATGAAGAAATTCGAATTCTGCGTTGCTGACGCCATTCAAGGTTCCCAGTAAGGAGTATTGACTGGTATCTGTTTGGGCGTAATAGATGTTGTAAGCCGTAATGTCTTGTGAACACGACGGGTCAATGTTGTACCAGGAAATTTGAAGGGAAGGAATTTCACAATTGTTAATTTGCGAAATCAGAGGTGGGCAGGGTGGTGTTGCGTCGAAAGGACTGGCGCATACTTCCTGACTAAAATTGTACAAAGAGTCCGGCACGTTCGGCGCACCGTATGAACCCAATGTAAGAATTTTGTAGCAGTAGTTTGCATTGTTTACTAAACCTGTGTCGAGGTATTGCGGTGCAGTTGTTTCATTCAACAAGGAATAAATTAATTCTCCGGGTGCCTTGCGATAAATGAAATAGCGAGAGTTTATCCAAGGGAATTGGCCTTGTACATTCAGTTGTATGGCATTGTCCATGGGCGTTGCAACAAGCCATGGAGAAGTTGCGCTAGAGGAATATCCAACCACGTCTTCATTCGAATAAAATTTGACGCGGTATTTTTTCAGTGCCGTGAAGGTGTCTATGTTTGAATGGTAGTAAATCGTATCACCCGTATTTAAAATGGTGAAAGGATCTGAAGCGAAAACGGTTTGCCAAGTTCCGTTGTTGTCGAATTCCAATTCATAGTGATAGGGAGGAAGGAAAGCGAGCGTATCGAGCTGTGAAGGAGGTGACCACCAAACGGTATCACTTCCAACCGAAATATCTGTTGTTTCAATACTCACTTTTGTAATGACGGGAATGTCCTTTTTAATCTGTACACAAGCCTCTTCGCTGGCGTAACTCAATGCGCCGTCTGGCCATACGGTGACAATGCGGTAGCAGAAGGGAACACCGAATCCAGGCGCGTTATCTTGGTAAAAACTGCTGTTCGCGCCAAGTGTTTGTCCAATGTAAACGAATCCGGTATAAGCAGGCATGCCCACTTCGCAATCAGAAGGGTTGAAGTTATATCCGTTTTGTTTTCTATAAATGAAATAGCGAACGTTTGCTAATTCGTAATTGGAAAAAGAACTGAGGCACGGCGAAGGATTCCAAGAAATTCCCACGGTTGATCCCACAGCATTGGCTTGAACGTTTTGAACTTTAGGGGCGACAACAGTAATGTTTACGGACTCAATATCAGCCAATGGAACGAAACCGTTATCGAGTGCTTCAAAGCTCACTGTATATGGTGTTGCGCGCACCTCATCGCATTCCGGATTCCAATAGAAAGTATCGGTGAACGTATTGAATTCGGCTTCATTAACAACGTTGGTTAATGGCCCGCCAAAAGCGCTAATGAAGACAGCGTTTCCATTTGGATCAGTTGCGTTGACATCGAATTGAATGGTGCTTCCTGCTTCAACGCAATAGTCGGGAAGCGGAGCAATAACAGGAGGCTGGTTGTTGCAAGTTATCACGGTAATCTGCATGTCGCGAATGACATAACCAACTAATAATCCATTTCGAAATTCTTCAATTTTAATTGCAATATTGAATTCACCTGCTAATGGCGGAACAACCCACGTAACATCACCTGTTTGAGAATCAATACTGAAAACATCAGAACCGTTAACAGTGCTTGCGTCCGGTAGTAACCAGCCTGCCAGAGCTATCGCATCTGCGCCCATGCATGGCACGAGCGAGTACACCAAGGAATCTCCATCCGGATCGAACGCAACGGGATTGTGTATCCAAGGTTGATTCAGACAAGCGTCTTCAATGGGCATTTTTAACAGCTGCACAGAGTTGTTATGTCCGGTTGCTGGCGAGATAACGAGCATAGTCTGAATCGTGAAGACTTGATTCACAGAATTCAAAATGTTTATCACACCCTCGTTTCTGTTGGGGTCCTCCACGACCAAATAGTAGACTCCAGGACCTAAGTATGTGTGATAGCCGATATACTGATTTCTCTTGGCGTCTCCAGAACCTAAAATTGTTTGAGAGCTCCGTTCTAAGCTGTCGAGTTGATTTTCTGTCGTACCTGAAGGTTCGTCGCCCCATCTGATTTTTAAAAACGGACGATCAGCGGCAAAGGAGCTAGCCTTTGTAATTGTGTTAATGGTTACTTTGTAGGTGTAGCCACTTACATGCTCGTAAACGATTTCTCCTGCACGATTGTGAGTAGCCCAAGCCGCGATAGCTGTGAGCCAAATGCACAATGTGAGTAGGAGTTTGCGATTCATTTTACATAAGACAATCTATGTTGTCATTTAGTTTACTTACTCAACACAAATTTTTGTTCTAGCAATTCCGTTATCCGAAAGCACTTCGAAAACGTACCATCCTGCAGCCAATTCACTTACCGAGAATGAACATGAATCAGTCGTGATTTGTTTCACGCATTTTCCCTCGCTCGAATAAACTTTCAATTGGAATTTTTGAATGTTAGATGGAAGGGTGAAGCACACCGTTTCATTGGCAGGATTTGGAAATGCGTTGAAGTTGAAATTGTTTTCAATGGTTTGAACGCCATCTGCCAATTGCAAGTTCACGCAGTAGTCTTCCACTTCGCCATAACCATAGGTTCCGCAAGAGGTAGGAGGGGCTCCTGCACCAAATATTCCAACATAAGCCATTCCAACACGCATGCGCGTGCTTCCTGCAGCAAGAGCGGAGGCCGCAGGAACAGTGATGGTTCCCGTTACTGTATTTTGTGATCCGCTTCCTGCATCGAATGCCAGTTCCTGGGGTTCATCGAAAGTTCCATTGGCATTGTAGTCGATCCAAATTTTGAAATATTCACTGTATGAACCCGCCGAAAAACCTGGTGTAAGTGTAACAGGATATGAACTTCCAGCAGCAAGTGTAAGGGTGCTCAAATTTGTATAGTCGGTATAAATTGCATTCGTTGTGCTCGTGTTTGTGAAGGATCCAACTGCAACAGCATCAATGTACTCATCGCTTATATCTCCACCGTTTGCATCGCAATAAACAAGGTCTGTGCATGAACCACAACCCGTCGTAGAGAATTCAAAAGGAGTGAAAGGATTTTCTGGATTGACGCAGATTGACGCTACTTGAATGGTGTAGGTGGTGCACGAATCTAAGTTAAAGAATGTAATGTTTGGCTGAAGCGATTGAATAATCTCGGTTCCATTTGGCCCCGTTATTTGAATGCTGTACCCATCGGCAGCGAATACATCATTCCATGCAACTGTTGCTGTTGTCGCACCTTGCGCATTAGGAACCGAATATTCGTTCGGGTTTACGCAACATCCTTCGGTGGTAAGTAAGAATGAATTTGTCCATTCACCCAAAGTGTCGTTGCACAAAGAGGCTAATTGAATTTCGTATGTTGAACAAGCAAGCAGTCCATTGAGTTCAACACTGTTTGCGTTTATATTTTCGATAAGTGTCCAGGTACCTGAACCCTGCAATTGATATTGGCAAGCAAACGTGGTGACGTCAGGCGTGCTGTTCCAAAAAACGCTATAATCTAGCATGTTTGGAATTTGCATAGCACCTATGGCGAAAGGCGCGACACAACCACCGCCTGAACATTCACCCAACAATAAATCGAGACTGTTTTTCACATTCAATCGTCCGCCCGTTACCATTTCGGGTTGAAGGTTGGGTACTACGTCAACCCCGTTGAAAATATAATCGCGTATCAGTTGGGCTCCTGTTATTGGATTTGCATTCACAATGGACATGAGCGAAGTGCAGGGGGCAGAATACAAGAGTGCTATTGCACCGGCTACACATGGCCCCGCAAAGGAAGTTCCTGATGTGTTTCCGTAATTGGTGTTTCCTGCAAGATAAACGGCTTCACCAGGAGCACCTAGATCAATGGTAGTGATGCCATAACCGCTGAACGTACGAACGTCAGAACTGTTTGTAGCAGTTACTGCAACCATATATTCGCTCGGACATGCTGTTGGAAGATCACCAACAACATCAATGTTTACGTTGTTATTCGCGGTAGAACCACACGAAAGAATTCCAGCAACTCCAAGCGTATCGTACATGGCGCACCACAGTGGCGCTTGCGAAGGTTGTCCGTTGTCGGTTCCCCAACTGCTATTGGTAGCGACAACAAATGCGCCTTGAGTTCCGCCAGACAAGTTGTACATGCGACGCATTTTAAGCGGATAGGTGTAGGCTGCAATGACATTGGCTTCAGAGATTCCGCCCATATCGACTTGCATAATTTTCACATTCCAGTTCACACCGGTAATTCCAATGCCGTTATCACCTTTCGCACCAATCATACTGCTCACTTGGGTGCCATGATTTCCGGCTGCTACAGCATCGCTGTTTGCAGACATGTTCCAGCCGTCAATGTCATCGATGTAACCGTTGTTATCATCGTCAATACCATTTCCATCTATCTCATTGGTATTGGTCCAGTGGTTTTCAATGATGTCTGCTTGATCCCATTTTGCGCCACCACCTTCAACCACACAAACAACAATCTCATCTCCGAAGGCTGTTAATCCACCTGTAGTAATGTCCCACGCTTCTGGCGTGTCAATGTCGTTGTCTGAAGCGTCGTCGTGAAACCATTGTTGGCCGTATGAAGGATCATTCGGAACAATGCGTTCCGCAAGTTTGTGATTGGCTTGTGCAAGTTGAATGCTCGAGCAAAGAGGCGCGTATCGAATGATTTCATTCAATGAAACAACATCTTCATTGAAGGTGAACAACCAGGCACGCATGATGTCGCTGACTTCGTAGCTCACTTTAATTTCAGGAAGAATTCCGAAATGTTGAGTCAATTCTTGTTCTGCTTGGGCAGGAGAAAATCCTTTTTTAAGTTGAAGGATGAATTCGTTATTCATTCTGGCAGCTTGTCCGAATGAAAGAAATGAAAAGACAATTAGACCTAAAAAGGTCAAAATTGATTTTTGAAAATTATTTTTGTGCATCATAATAGATTCGATATTGTGTAAATATCGGAATGAATGCACCTTACAGGTTCACAGAAATGACATTTTTCCCAACGAAGTTTACGCCTCGTTTACAATTATACGCTTTACGCGTTGGGGAATACTCGTGAGCACCTCGTAGGCTATCGTTTCGCAGTCGTTTGCGAAGTCAATAATGGAGTGGTCTTCGTTGAAAATAATCGCCTCGTCACCCTCCTGAACGCCAAGATGTGTAACCTCAACCATGCATACATCCATGCACACGCGACCCGCGACCGGACAGGCTTTTCCATGGATAAACACTTTTCCTTTTCCGTTGGAAAGCGATCTTCGGAAACCGTCGGCGTAGCCAATGGGTAGAACAGCTATTTTCATTTCTTGGTTCGAAGTAAATGTTCTTCCGTAACCCACACTGTCATTCGGAAGGACGGTTTTAATTTGAACAATACGCGTCTTTAGGCTTCCTACGTTGCGCAACATTTTTTGTTCATCTTCAAATGCTGAAACACCATAGAGTCCAATTCCAAGGCGTACCATGTCGAACTGTGCGTTCTTCCATCGCTGAATTCCGCCGGTATTCGCGGCGTGAAGTGTTGGATAATAGCCTAGCACTGCTGAAATCTGCGCACAACGATTTTCAAAATCGTTGATTTGATTTTGTGTGAAGGCGTCGTGTGTTTCATCTTCCGAAGCGGCAAAGTGCGTGAAGATGCTAGTTATTTCAACGTTTGAATTTTCTTTCAGTAATTCGAGTAATTCGAGTAATTCAGATGTTTCATTGGGTTTGAATCCGAGACGGTTCATACCCGTATCGAGTTTCAAATGTGCCTTGAATGTTTTTTCTGCATTGAACTCTTTCGCTCCTTGCGCGAAGGCTTTCAACGAACGTATGGAAAACAATTCAGGCTCAAGACGATGTTTGAACAACGGAGCGAAGTCCGTAACGTTCGGCTCAAGTACTAAAATGGGAAGTGAAATTCCAGCTTCACGCAATTGCACTCCTTCATCGGTGTAGGCGACAGCTAATGCGTCAATTCCGCAATTGGCGAGGCATACAGCGACTTCTACTGCACCAATGCCATATCCATTCGCTTTAACCATTCCCATAAGTTTTACATTGGGATTCAGTAATGAACGGAAATAATAATAGTTGTTGGCCAGCGCATGCATGTTCACCTCGAAAATGGTTTCTTGGTGCTGCTCTTGCAAGGCGTTGACTATTTTTTCGAAATGAAATTTCCGAGCACCTTTAATAAGCAAGGCGTTCGAATTAATTTTATTTGAAATAAGAAATTCTAAGAGTTCTTCGGTGCTTTGAAAGCACGTGAAGTTTTGAGGCAATTCGTTTTTATGTTGAAGGAAAATTTTACCGACAGCAAAAATGTTGTCGATATGAAATTCATTCATGAGTTCTGCAACACGTGATGTCCAGATTTCGTCGTTCATTCCGCTTTGTAAAATATCGGAAATGATGACGCTTCGTTTTTTTGCTTGAATGTTCAAGTTGAAATGCTGAAGCGCAAGTTTCAACGAAGTCAGATCGTTGCTGTAACTGTCGTTCAGCAATTGCATTCCGCCAATTCCTTTCAATTGTTGCATGCGCATTTCAACAGCCATGAGCTGTGGCGCCTTTTCTGACAACTGAGGCAGTGAAAGTCCATGGTGCAGGGCTGTTGCAGCGGCAAGCGCGAAATTGTTTATGGATATCGTATCAACAAACGAAATCTCTGCGGAAGACATTTCCCCTTTCCAACTAAATGAAATAATGGAATGTGTTGAAGAGGATTTTATTTCTCGAATGGAAAAATCGTCTTGTGCTTGATTTCCAACTCGAATGATATTCCCACTAAAATTTAATTCAAGGTCTGAAGGGGCAACGAGTGTTTCGCAGAAACCGAACAACTTCATTTTTTCATGAAGTAATTCTGATGGAGATGAAAAATTTTCAGCGTGTGCGGTACCTAGAAAGGTAAAAACTCCAGTTGTTGGCTGAATGATGCGTTGAAGAGCGCTCATCTCTCCTGGAAGAGAAATCCCGGCTTCGAATAAACCAAGATTGTGCATAGATTCAATCTGCAGCACAGCCAGGGAAACGCCAATTTGTGAATTGAAACTTTTTGGACTTCGAGCAATGCAGAAATCATCGGCAAGCAATTGATTGATCCATTCCTTCACAATGGTTTTTCCATTGCTACCGGTAATTCCGATTACCGGAATGTTGAATTGCGCTCGGTGATGGGCGGCAATTTTTTGAAAGGCTTCGGTTGTGTTTTCAACATGAATCACAATGCAATCATCTGATAGATTCACATTTTCCGAAACAACAAAAGTTCGAATTCCCTTGTTATAGGCGCTTTCAACAAATGTATGACCATTGAAATGTTCACCTATAAGTGGAATGAATAAGGTGTGTTCCGTGTCTATGGTGTGACGCGTATCAGTGCAAATGAAATGAATAAAACTCGTGCAGTTCCCTTCTGAGATTTCACCCTTAACAATTTGGGTCAGATCAGAAATGGAAAGATTCAATTTCATGTGGAAGGATCGAGTTCAGTGACGGCCTCTTCAATAGTTACTTCTTCTTCTTCTTTGAAAAAACGTCTTTGAAAGAGTAATATGAGAATGATTCCAACTGATATAGAAGCGTCGGCAATATTGAAAATAGGAGGGAAGATTTCAGCTCTTTCTCCTGCATGAATAGGCGACCACGAAGGGAAGTCGAATTCTTTGGTAAGGTGTATCATGTCTACCACATTTCCCATTAGAAATGGAGCATAACCTTCCGAAGAAAATGCTGCGGTATCTGAATAGGCCGAGTAGTCTTGATAGTGAGGATCGAAGGTTGACCCTTTGTCGAAGCACATGCCGTAAACAGCGCTGTCAATAATGTTCCCCAAGGCACCAGCTACGATGAGTGCCAAACAAAACATATACCCTTGGTGGGTTTTCTTTTTGGTAAGCTTGTAGATATAAATTATAATAGCGGTAACGACAATAATTCGGAAAATGCTCAGAGCTAATTTGCCTGTTGTTCCAGGGAACATCCACCCGAAAGCCATACCCGGATTTTCAACGAATTGTAAATCGAGCCATCCGGAAATAAGCTCTACATTTTCTCCGTAGAGAAAATTGAGCTTTATCCATATTTTTAAAATTTGATCAAGCGCAACAACGCTTAAAATAGTTAAGAGTACTTTTCTCACTGTACGAGATCTTACTGCATGTTCTTCGCTTCAATGCTAAGGGTAGCATGAGGCACTAAACGTAGGCGTTCTTTAGGAATAAGCTGTCCTGTAACACGACAAACACCGTATGTTTTGTTCATGATACGCAGAAGAGCGTTTTCGAGGTTCTTAATGAATTTTTCTTGACGTGAAGCCAATTGAGCCACCTCTTCGCGGCTGTTCGTGTCGCTTCCGTCTTCCATCATTTTAAATGTAGGGGAGGTATCGTCGGTGCTATTGTCACCTTCTCTTGAAAGAGACTCTTTTAACTCTTCGAAATCTGAACGCGATTGCTCTAATTTTTCTTTGATTAACACTTGGAATTCTTTCAAATCGCTATCTGAATAACGTAATCCTTTAACTGGTTCTGCTGGCATCTTCACGGGTACTTTATTAATCTCTGGAGCAGGTTTATAAACGGGAGCAGTAATCTTTGCCTCGGGTTTCTTCACGGTCGCTGGTTTAGCGATAACTGCTGGAGCTGGTTTAACTTTCTTTACTTCTACTTTCTTTACTGGCGCAACTACTTTTTTCGCAGGAGCAGCTTTCTTCACTGGCGCAACTACTTTTTTCGCAGGAGCAGCTTTCTTTACTGGCGCAACTACTTTTTTCGCAGGAGCAGCTTTCTTTACTGGTGCAACTACTTTCTTCGCAGGAGCGGCCTTCTTAACAGGCGCAACTACTTTTTTAGCAGGAGCAGCTTTTTTAACTGGAGCGACTTTCTTGGCAGGTGCTGCTTTTTTAGCAACTGCTTTTTTCGCTGGAGCGACTTTCTTGGCAGGTGCTGCTTTTTTCGCAACTACTTTTTTCGCAGGAGCTGCTTTCTTTGCAGGCACGGCCTTTTTTGCAACGACCTTTTTCGCAGGTGCTACTTTCTTAGCAGGAGTAGCTTTTTTAGCAACTATCTTTTTCGCTGGAGCAGCCTTCTTTGCAGGGGCAGATTTTTTCGCAACAACTTTTTTGGCAGGGGTAGATTTTTTTGCCATTGGTTTTAAAGGTTTTTGGTTAATAGTAAACGTACAACTTCTTCACCTTCCCATTCAACCGCTACACCCCCTTCCATTTCTGGAACAAATTCAAGCGAAGAAGCAAGTACTTGACTGCTAATATATTCAGAATTGTTTTTCAAAACATCATTAAGGTAGTTTTCTCCTGAAACTTTAACAATTATTTTATCTGTAACCTCGAAATTAGTTTCTTTTCTGAGGTTTTGTATACGATTCACGAGTTCACGAGCATAGCCCTCCTCCTTCAGTTCAGGGGTAATGGTAACATCTAATGCAACCGTCAGAGGGCCTTGGTTCGCTACTTTCCATCCGGGAATGTCAACGGGAATAATTTCCACGTCCTCGGTTTGAAGGAGAATACTCTCTTTCGTCCACAAGTATTCACCTGTTTTTTCAATGGATAAAATTATTTCTTGCGCATTGTCCAAGGCGAATTGTTGAATTTCTTTCATGAATTTCCCGCACTTCTTTCCGAGTGTTTTGAAATTCAATTTAAGATCTTTCACAATTTTTGTGGTTTGCTCATCGACGCACTTCACCGCCTTCACATTCACTTCGCTGCAGATGAGATCTGCAACGCTTTCGATGCGCGACTGTGTGGTTTCGTCTAAAACAGGAATACGAATTTCAGCAAGAGTCTGACGAACCTTTATGTTTTCTTTCTTACGAATAGAAAGCGCCATGCTCGAAATGCGTTGAGCTAAATCCATGCGTGCTTCCAAATTTTCATCTCTGAAACTTCCAACTTCCAATCGAGATAAATGAACCGATTCGTTGTTGTTGTTCAAGCTTTGGAACAACCAATCTGAATAGAACGGAGCAAATGGACTCATGAGCTGAGCTACTTGCTTCAAGCAAGCGTGAAGGGTAGCATAGGCTGCACGCTTATCATCGGTCATTTCACCGTGCCAGAATCTTTTACGCGCCAAACGAACGAACCAGTTTGATAGGTGATCGTTCACAAACGATTCAATGGCACGCGCAGCTGGTGTAGGGTCAAATGCATCGAGATTCTTTTGAACCTCGAGTGTGAGCGCATTCAATTTACTTAAAATCCATTTGTCTAATTCTGAACGATCTTCAACTGCAGGATCATTCGAAGAGGCTTCGTATCCATCGATGTTCGCGTACAGCGCGAAAAACGAGTAGGTATTCGAAAGTGTTCCGAAGAATGTGCGTTGAACTTCAGCTATTCCTTCTGTATCGAATTTCAAATTGTCCCACGGGTCGGAATTGGTAATCATATACCAACGTGTTGCATCGGGACCGTATTTGCCAAGGGTTTCAAACGGATCAACCGCATTGCCCAATCGCTTGGACATTTTGTTTCCGTTCTTGTCTAAAACAAGTCCGTTTGAAATAACATTTTTATAAGCAACAGAATCGAAACACAACGTTGCAATAGCATGTAACGTGTAGAACCAACCTCTTGTCTGATCCACTCCTTCAGCAATGAAATCAGCTGGGAAGGAAAGGTTATTGTCTATTTTCTCTTTGTTCTCGAACGGATAGTGCCACTGAGCATAAGGCATAGCGCCGCTGTCGAACCACACGTCTATCAAGTCCGCTTCGCGGTGCATAGGTTTCCCGCTAGGGCTAACCAAAACAATTTTATCTACGTAGGGCTTGTGTAAATCGAAGAGGTTGTAGTTCTCAACCGAATGGTCGTTCGGTTGGAAGTTTTCAAGCTGATTCGTTTCTGAAGTTCCGGCTGCAACACTTTTCTTTATTTCTGTTTGAAGTTCTTCAACAGAGCCAATGCAGATCGACTCTGTTCCGTCTTCGGTGCGCCAGATAGGAAGTGGAATTCCCCAAAAGCGGCTGCGTGAAAGATTCCAGTCGTTCGCGTTTTCCAACCAATTGCCAAATCTTCCAGTGCCCGTAGATTCTGGTTTCCATTGAATGGTATTGTTCAATTCCACCAAACGATTGCGTTTTTCGGGAACTTTAATGAACCAAGAATCCAATGGGTAATAGAGAATAGGTTTATCTGTTCTCCAGCAATGCGGATAGTTGTGCGCGTATTTTTCTTTCTTGAATAATTTCCCTTCGGTTTGAAGTTTCAAGACAATACGATCGTCTACGCTCAAATATTGAAGTTTGTCGGTGTCTTTAATGATTCCTCCTAAACTTGCTTTTTGTTTTGCTAACTCAACGGCTTTCTCTTCGTCTGAGTAATACGCTTCTTTCACGAATTCTTCTCCGAAAAGAAATTTTCCATCTTGTATTTCTGGAAGGAAGCGACCTCGGCGATCGACAAGGGTAAGATTTCCCATGCCGTTTTGTTTCGCTATGCGGAAGTCATCTGCACCGAAACTTGGTGCAATGTGAACAATACCTGTTCCGTCTTCCGTAGTAACAAAATCTCCCGCAATGATCTTGAAAGCATGGCCGTCATTCGGTTGCACGAAAGGAAGCAATTGCTCGTATCGAAGATTTAAAAGTTCTTTTCCTGAAATTTCCGAAACAGTTTTATTCGGAATTTTCTTATCTCCTGCGTTGAATTCTTCAAAGTTTTCTCCGTTCGCTTCAGGGAAATATTTTTCACGAAGGGCAGAAGCAACAACGAAATAAGCACGGTCATTTCCAAATGGAGTGAGCGATTCAACAATAGAATAATTGATTTTTTCGCCAACTGCCAACGCCACGTTAGATGGCAATGTCCATGGTGTGGTCGTCCAAGCCAACACATAAATCGGAGGCTCGGCGCTAACATTCAATGCGGCATTCGCATCAATCAATTTGAACTGTGCTACTGCCGAAGTGTCTTTCACTTCTTTGTAGCAACCGGGCTGATTTAATTCGTGAGAACTTAAACCAGTTCCAGCAGCTGGAGAATACGGTTGAATGGTATAGCCCTTGTACAACAGATTCTTTTTGTTCAGTTGCTGAATCAACCACCAAACGGTTTCAATGTATTTGTTGTCGTAAGTAACGTAAGGATCGTTCATGTCAACCCAGTAGCCCATGTCCTTGGTTAACTTTTCCCAGAGGTCGGTGTACTTCATCACTTCCTTTCGGCAAGCGTTGTTGTATTCTTCCACTGATATGGTTTTGCCTATGTCTTCTTTCGTAATGCCTAGTGTTTTCTCAACGCTTAATTCAATGGGAAGTCCGTGCGTGTCCCAACCGGCTTTGCGGTGGACTTGTTTTCCAAGTAGGGTTTGGTAACGACAGAAGATGTCTTTAATGGAACGCGCCATGACGTGGTGAATGCCGGGCATTCCGTTCGCAGAAGGTGGCCCTTCGAAAAACACGAATGGTTGTCCGCCTTCGCGTTCAGTGATACTGCGCTGAAATATGTTTTCCGCTTGCCAGTATGTTTGTATGTCGTTCGCTATTTGTGGAAGCGATATTCCTTTTATTTCCCTGTATTTGCCCATGGAAGGTTTTGAAAATAGAGTGCAAAGATAAAAACAAAAGCGGAGGGTTGACCTCCGCTTTTCAAGTGCGCATGGAGGGACTCGAACCCCCACGCCTCACGGCACTAGATCCTAAGTCTAGCGCGGCTACCAATTACGCCACATGCGCATGTTGCGGTGCAAATATACAATGCTTCTTGGATTATGAAAGTTTTTCTCTTCTGGATTAACTTAATAAGATGAAATATTTCGCTTTTTTACTGTGCTTCACGCTGCAATTCGCTGCTGAGAATTTTGCTCAAGATGTCTGTGGTGCACGAATGGCCGCACTTAGTGGAAGTGCCATTACACAGGTCGATGCTTTTTCAGGATTCAATAACTTGTCCGCTTCTGCTCAATTCAAGGGGAGTTATTACGCGTTTTATGGACAAATTCCTTATGGAATTTCTGAAGTAAAAGACGCTGGAGTGTCCATTTTACGGCATTTAGGAACGGGAGTTATGGGGGTGGTATTCCAATCATATGGGAATACGGAGTTTAATCGTCAACGCATGAACCTGGGCTATGCCATAACGCTTTCGAATAAATTCGATTTATCGGGTAGTATCGGTTATTCTTCCACCCGAATAAGCAACGGATATGGAAAGGCACAAACATTCTGGACAAACATCGGCGCCAAATATGACGTTCGAAAAGATTGGAAATGGGCAGCGGTGATTGACCTTCCGGCGAGCGCTTTGAAGAATTCGGAAGAGCTGCCCGCAAAGCTTCGTGTCGGGACAACCTATTCATTCGGAGAACAAGTGGTCCTTTCAGCGCAAGTGATTTCAACAACGAACGCTCAATCTTCGGTGAGTTACGGTTTCGGATTGGAATATTTTCCGGCAGAAGTTTTCGCGATTCGGTTCGGGATGAACACCTTCTGGCAGACATGGTCGCTAGGTGTTGGCACCCGATTGAAGAACTATTCGTTCGATGCTGCGGCAGTTGTTCATCCGCAATTGGGTATTACTCCTCAAATCTCTTTGACCTATGGAATGGAAAAGTAAGTTTCTTCTTTTTTTTCTTTTCGGTTGGAAGGGAATTGCACTGTTCGCGCAAGAGGAAAGCAACGCGCTGGTTGAACAGCGCATTGAAACAATTTCAAGTTTTATGGAAGAGGGAAGTGACGTGGATTATTCTTCACTCACTGAAGACTTGACCTGCTTCGCTCGCCATCCGATTAATTTGAACACAGCCGACGCGCTTTCCTTGCAATCGCTTTTAGTACTCAGCGACACCCAAATAAATGCACTCTTCAAACACATGGATTACTTTGGAAAATTGAAAAGCATCTTTGAATTGCAGAGTGTGGTTGGAATGGATCTGCTCACCATTCGATGGATGCAGCCGTTTGTTTTCGTGAATGAAGACGATGGTTTTTCTGATTTTTCATTTCGAAGATTGCGCGAGGAAGGAACGCACGACATTATGTTTCGTTCGAAACGAACGCTGCAAGAACAAGCGGGATTTATTCCAGATCCGCTCACTGGAAAAAAGAATTTTTTGGGAAGTGAATACGGAACATACATGCGTTATCGTTTTCAATACCGAAGAAATATTTTGGTTGGAATGACCTTCGAAAATGACATTGGAGAACCGATGAGGAATGGACCTGATTTTAAAAGTGCATCGCTGTTTATTCGTGAAGCCAAGGCATTGAAGCAATTGGTCATTGGCGATTACCAAGTTCAGTTCGGACAAGGGTTAACCTGCTGGAACAGCATGGCATTTGGAAAGTCTTCGTTCAGTGTGCAGGTGAAGCGAAATGCACAAGGATTGAAGCCGTATTCTTCGGTGAACGAAAGTTCGTTTTTTCGGGGTGCGGGAATTACCGTTGGAAATAAATTCTTAAGTGCAACAGTTTTCGCTTCGCGAAGAAAGTTAGATGCTACGTTCAATGCAGATACTGTCCTTACCGATGATGACATGTCCGTAAGCTCAATTCTTTTAGGAGGTCTGCACCGAACGGAAAGTGAAATTGCCAAGAAGAATATGTTGACTGAAATTGTATCAGGAGGAAATATCCAAGTTCAAAAAGGAATGTGGAAACTCGGAACTGTCAAGGTACAGCGAAGTTTAAGCGATTCTATTGCAGCACGAACAGATTGGTATGCGAACGGGAAATTCACTGGGAAATCACAGAGCGCTGTCGGAATGTATGCTGAAGGCGTGTGGCAAAATGTTTCGCTGTTTGGAGAAGTTTCCCGTAGTTCGAACAATGCATGGGCATACGTTACGGGACTCACTGCTGCGTTGCATTCGCGCGTTTCAGCAACGGTTTTATTTCGGAATTTTGATGAAGATTTCCAATCGGTTTATTCGAATGTAATTGCAGAAGGAAGCAGTGTTTTCCCTTCGAATGAGCGAGGAATGTATGTAAGTGTTCAGGCGCAACTGTCGAAGAAAGTAAGCGTGAATGCTTATTCAGATGGGGTGCATTATGCTTGGTTACGTTACCAAGTGACGGCCCCTTCGAACTTCAGCGATAATGTCATTCAGTTCAATTACAAACCCGACAAGAAACACGAATTCTATGCACGCATGCGTATTCGCAGAACTTCGATTGATCAAAACATATTGAATAGAATTGATTTTCCAGTCGATAAATTATCGGAACAAATTCGATTGAATTTTATTTTCAGTCCGACTGAAAGTTTGAAGTTACACAGTCGATTAGAATTTGTGAAAACCAATGAGGAAGGACTTCCAAATGAATCTGGATATCTGGTTTTTCAAGATGTCATTTGGAAGAAGATGAATGTTCCAATTAGCGTAACGATTCGTTACGCATTGTTTCAATCCGATACTTGGAATGCGCGATTGTATGCTTATGAGAACGACGTGCTATACAGCTACAGCATTCCTGCATACTACGGAAAGGGAGCAAGAATCTATGGCATCTTCAAATTCGATGTTCGAAGGAACATAGATGTTTGGTTTAGAATTGCACAATGGACTTACACCGATCGAGATTTTATCTCTTCGGGAAATTCAATGATTAGTGGATTTCGAAAAACAGATTGCACACTGCAAATGCGCATGCAGTTTTAAATTCGTTTTAGAATTTCGTTTTCAATTTCTTCACTGTCCCAAACGGCTTCAATGTCAGGTCTGTTCATGACTTCCTTCATGATTTCATTCTGACGAATTCCACTGCTCAGTGCTTCGTGATAAGGAATGTGACTGAAGGTAACCTGCGAATAAAGTGGGATCCATTTTTCCGGATGTTTGCTCGCGAATCTTCCTTCAATTTTCTTTTGAAGAAGGAAATCTTTATCGGCAGTTAAATCGCGCATCTCAATATAATTGCGAAGGGCTAATTCCAAAATAGCGTCTCCGTTTGGCTTGCGCATTTCCCCGTATTCTTTCAATAGTTCTGCATGGTCTTCACCCAGTTCAGTCATTAGGCGATCAAGTTCGCTGCAGTCTTCAAACCCGCTATTCATACCTTGTCCGTAAAACGGAACAATCGCATGTGCTGAATCTCCCATGAGTGCCACTTGGTTTTTGTAGTTCCAAGGATTGCATTTGGTCATGACTAAACTTGCCGTAGGATTCGTATTGAAATCGAGCAACAATTCCGGCATCATGGCTTTCGCATCTGGGAAATATTTCTCGAAGAAATCAAGAACGTCTTGGTCTGTTTTCAATTTCTCGAAAGAGACTTCGCCTTCAAAAGGAAAGAAGAGTGTGCATGTGAAACTTCCGTCAATGTTTGGAAGTGCAATCATCATGAATTCGCCACGAGGCCAAATGTGCAAGCAGTCGATGCGCATTTTATGCGTGCCGTCTTCGTTGGCTGGAATCTCTAATTCCTTGTAGCCGTGGTCTAAATAGGCTTGCGAATATTCGTTGCGATCGAGTTTCGTCATTCTTGCTCGAACGGCGCTGAAAGCACCGTCTGTTCCGAATATTTGATCGAATTGCTGACGAACGTGTTCGCCATTTTTTCCTTCGAAAACTATGGTGTTAGTATCGAGTTCAACATCGACACATTTATGTTCGAAGTTAAGTGAAACGTTTTCAAATTCTGCTGCGCAACGCACCAAGGTTTGATTCAGAATTCCTCTCGAAACACTGTAAATGGCTTGCCCTTCTTTTCCGTAAGGTTGATAGGTGAGTTCTCCTGTCACTGCGTGCATAAGCCTGCCGCTCATAGGAAGGGCGACTTCTTCAATTTCTTTGCGAATGCCGGCGCCTTCAAGACCTCTCCAACCGCGATCGCTTAACGCGAGGTTAATGCTTTTTCCTTGAACAACTTTCACGTTGCGAATGTCTGAACGACGATCAAAAACCGACACCGTGTACCCGCGTTTCGCGAGGTATACCGCCCATAAACTTCCAACCAATCCTGCCCCTACAACGGCAACGTTTTTCTTGCTCATATTAGATAGCATTTAATGCATTTGTTAAATCTTCAATCAAGTCTTCTGCGTCTTCAACACCCACGCTTAATCTCAACAATGAATCTGTAATTCCACTTTTTTCTCTTTCCGCTTTTGGAATAGACGCGTGAGTCATAGAAGCCGGATGACCGAGCAATGATTCAACTCCACCGAGTGATTCGGCTAAGGAGAACACACGAACGTTTTGTGCAAGTATAGACGCGTCTTCGAAACGATCTCCTTTCAAGCTGAATGAAATCATTCCACCGAAATCGCGCATTTGCTTTTTCGCTACTTCATGATTCGGATGCGAAGGGAAACCAGGCCAGTAAACCTTTTCAACCTTTGGATGGTTAGCCAAGAAGTTCGCTACTACAACACCGTTCGAACAATGTCTTTCCATGCGAACATGTAATGTCTTTAATCCGCGTAAAACCAAGAAACTGTCTTGAGGCCCAGGAGTAGCTCCACAGGAATTCGCAATGAATGCCAATTGCTCAAATAGATTGTCGTCGTTGGTGCATAAAGCCCCCATCACAACATCGCTGTGTCCGTTCAAATATTTCGTTGCGCTGTGCATAACAATATCCGCGTTCATGTCTAGCGGATTTTGAAGGTATGGTGAAGCGAATGTGTTGTCTATGACAGAAATCAAATTGTGTTTTTTTGCTAACGCCACGCACTTTTCGATGTCTATGATTTTCATCATCGGGTTCGTTGGTGTTTCCACCCACAACATTTTCGTTTTTGCGTTTATCGTTTTTTCAAGCAAATCGAAATCGTGCATGTCTATGAAGTGAAAAACGATACCATATTTTGCAAAAACCTTGGTGAACATGCGGTAGCTTCCGCCATACAAATCGTCCGTAGCAATGACCTCATCTCCGGGAACGAGTAATTTAATGATTGCATCTGCAGCCCCCATTCCGCTTGAGAAACACAAACCGTGTTTTGCGTTTTCTAATTCAGCCAAACAACGCTCTAGAGCGACACGTGTTGGGTTTTTCCCACGCGCATATGCATAGCCTTTATGAACTCCTGGAGATTCCTGAACGTAGGTTGAAGTCTGATAAATAGGAGTCATGATGGCTCCTGTAGTTGGATCGGGCTCTTGTCCCGCGTGAATGGCTTTGGTTCCGAAACGCATGGTAAAATTTTTCCGCAATTTACACCGAAGCGCCCACAAACAAGCAGAACTATTTACACGTTCTTTTCAATATACTTAATGATTTGTCCAGCAATATCCACACCCGTTGCCATTTCAATTCCTTCAAGGCCTGGAGAAGAGTTTACTTCAATAATTAGTGGACCTCTTTCGCTGCGGAGCATGTCTACTCCGGCAATTCCGAGTTTCATTGCGTTCGCGGCTTTAATAGCTGCTATCTCTTCTTCGAGAGTTAGTTCAACAACCTTCGCGGTGCCGCCTCTGTGAAGATTACTTCTGAATTCTCCGTCTTTGGCTGTGCGCAATATTGCGCCAACAACGTGTCCGTCTACCACGAACGCACGAATGTCTTCCCCACGAGATTCAGTAATGAACTCTTGAACGATAACGCGTGCTTTCAAACCGTTGAAAGCTTCGATTACCGAAACAGCTGCTTTTTTATTTTCAGCAAGCACAACACCGAGGCCTTGTGTTCCCTCGAGAAGCTTAATAATTACGGGTGCTCCGCCAACTTCTTTCAGTGTTCGCTCGACATCTTTTGAATAGTTGGTAAATACCGTTTTTGGAAGACCTAGACCAGCGCGTGAAAGGATTTGCAAGCTGCGCAGTTTGTCGCGTGAACGAACCAATGCTTGAGACTCCACCGCTGTGAAAACATTCATCATTTCAAACTGACGAACCACAGCAGTTCCATAAAAAGTTACGGAAGCTCCAATACGCGGAATAACGGCATGTACGCCGGTTATTTCTTCACCACGATACAGAACTTTTGGTTTTCTTTTTTCAATGACTAAGTCGCACTTCGAATGATCGATTACGCGAATTTCATGGCCTCTTTTCTGAGCGGCCTCAACCAAACGCCTCGTGCTATAAAGCTTCACATTTCTAGAGAGTACGACTAAATTCATGAGTTTATTGTTTTTCAGGTGCTTGCTTTAATGGATTTTCTTTTGACGTCAAACCAAATTTGATTTTGTACCAAGCTCTTTCGTGGAAATAATAGAGAGCCATTTTAGAAATGACTTCCACACCACCAATGGCGAGACCTTTATTAACGTCTCCAGTGATTATCCAACTGAGGATAATTGTATCAATGGTTCCGATAATTCTCCAAGTTACCGTTTTCGCTAAATGTCTCTTTCGACTCATTTTTTTGAGGAAAGATAATAACGAAGGATACAAACTTAAGATTTCAATTTGTGATTTAACAATATTATCACAATAAATTATTGAATAGATTTTTGTTTTTTAGAATTATACTTTCTGTATTTATTTGTTTTTGGGCATAAACAAGTGCCCCATCTGACCATTTACGATATGTTTCATTCGATAAATTCAAGAAAAAATTCAGGGACTCTGCAAGGTTATTAGGATTGAGCGATGATGATTTTCCGGCATTGGATTCTTCAAGATTTTTCCAAGGTGTTTGATCTGAAATAGCAACAGGTGTTCCATAGGAAAGTGCTTCTGCTATCGCATGTCCGTAATTTTCACCGCGAGTGGGTAGGAAAAAAAGATGAGAGTTTTCATAAAATGGTTTTAGCTCGTCTTGATTTTTGTGTCCGTGTATTTGAATCTGAATCGAAGCACTGCCCTTAGCGAACAAGTGAATGGACTCAACGAGTTCTTGATTTTCTTCCAGCCCTACAATATCCCAATTTACAAGTTTCGTTGGGCTCCAATTGCGAATAGCTTCTAGTGCTTCGTAGTATCCTTTTTCAGGACTTATTCTTCCAACGGTTAATATTCTGAAAGGTGAAGACATTTCCTTCGCTCTCGAGGTTACGGTTGCGTTCGAAATATTCGGTGCAATGCGAATATTTCCTTTCGGAAATTTATGAAGTATTTCTTCTTTTTCTATTTCGCTTGTCGCGTGCCAAGTGATGTTCGAATAAATTTTAGTTAATCTAGAAAACAATAAAAACACCTTTTTCTTGAATCCTTTTTGTCTGAATGCCGCGGGCTTGAGCATTCCGCGCGGTGCGAGAAAAACGTTATTGTTAAATCCAATTGAACGAAACACCTTTAGAGGAAGCAATGAAAACTTCGGTGACCACATGGAATTCAAATAAATTCTATCGGGCTTAATTTCATTGTAAATTTTAAAAATGAAATCTTCGTTCAGCGAATCTTCATTTAAATAATAGACTTGAATGTTTTCTTGAAAACTGGTTTGCCAACTGTTTGAACGGACACTGGAATATGGAGTTGAGCTGTTTAAATCGGTATCTCTGGTGATGACGTAAAAGCTGTCGCTACTATACTTCATAATTGAAATCAACGACTGAATGGGTCCGCCTGCTTGCGATCCGGGATAAAACCAATCGGTGAATACCAGTATTTTCATGCTTCGAATGTAATGCCATTGTTTTTCATCCAATGCCCTAAAACCGAAAGGTGCCAGAAGGAAATAAATGATTTTTCCTCATTGCCGAGAATGAATTTATTCCAAGACTTTCGTAGCACTTTTTCGTTTACAACGGCTTGCTTATACAGTTCATTGAATCCCTCTTCCGTGAAGTCACGCAATTCATTTTTCATCCATACACTCCACGGCAAAGTGAATCCCATTTTCTTTCTGTTTACCACTTCGTATGGGAGCAGGTCGGCGAATGTCTCCGTAAGAAATTTTTTGGGTGAAGTGGGATTCTTCAAATTCGTGGAGAGGTGTGTTGCTAATTCAACAACATCATGATCTAAAAAAGGCACTCGTATTTCAAGTGAATGTGCCATGCTCATTTGATCGCTGTCGCGCAGCAATGCATGTTGCATATAAGACTCTATCTCGGCGGCAGACACTCGGTTTAAAAGTGGAGCGGTTTTTTCAAAAATGAAATTGAAATTGTTTTCAATTTCGAAGTGCTTGGTTGTTCGAGTAATCAATTCATTTGTCTTCCAAACATTTCTTACCAATGGAAAAGCTGAAGCTAAATTGGCTTTTGGCAAGCCCAAGAGTTCTGCTTTTTTGCGAAGTGATCGGCTAGAAGAAATCGAATTCAACAAAGCAGATGCTGATTTCCTTAACGGAAAAGACAGCTTCAACAAAAATGATTTTTCAATGCTTTGCATGTATTGGAAGACAGGATAACCCGCGAACAATTCATCGCCGCCGAGTCCTGAGATAGCGACTGTTATTCCCGCTTCCTTCGCAGCTTTCGAAACAGCATATGTATTCGGTCCGTCGCCGCTTGGAAAGTCTATGGCAGCTATTGCTGCAGGAATGTCTTTCAGAAAAGCATTCGCGCTGAGATTTATTTCGTGATGTTGTGTGTTGAATTTTTTTGCAACGAGCTGCGCATATTTTCGCTCGTCAAAGGCCTCTTCTTCAAATGAAATTTGAAACGTGTTTATTTTTTCGGTTCGAATTTCACTCATTAATCCAACAAGCAAAGAGGAGTCAATTCCTCCACTCAAAAATGCTCCAAATGGAACGTCAGCACGCATGTGCTGATTAACAGATTCGCGAAGGGTGGAGCGCAGTAATTCTTGTGTACTAGTTTTATCTGACAGTTCGTATGAGGTGTTGTCTAAAAGTCGATAATAGCAATGCTTCGTTGTTTCTTTTTTGTTGAAATGCAAGTAATGTCCGGCCTCGAGTAATTGAACATTTTCAATCAATGTGTTCGGTGCACAAACAGTTTGTGTTTCAATGTATTCCTCTAGAGCACTTCGATTTAGTTTTCTTGGAATAGCATCGCTAGCGAGCAAAGCGCGCAATTCGGAGGCGATTAAACATACATTGTTTTGCATTGAATAATACAACGGCTTCATGCCGTATCTGTCGCGAACGACGAAAGTTTCAGCGGTTTCAATGTTGTGAAGTACGAATGCGAACATTCCTTTCAATTTTGAAAGACATTCAATTCCATATTTCTGAAATAACTCTATAATAACTTCAGTGTCGCTTTCGGTTTGAAAGGATACTCCTTGAAGTTCATTCGCTTTCAATTCAACATAATTGTAGATCTCACCGTTGAATGCAATGACCCATTTTTTGTTGAATGAAAGCATGGGTTGATTGGCAGAAGTTTCCTTGTCAATGATCGAAAGACGCCTATGACCCAATCCAATATTCTCATTCGTATAACATCCGTCTGCATCGGGTCCGCGATGCGCCATTGCAGCATTCATGAGCTCGAGTGTTTCTCGAACTCGATGCGTTTCTATCGGGTGAATGATGGCACTTATTCCGCACATGAGTCGTTCAGCATTTTAGTGAATTGACGCACCCAAATATCCGATGAAAATTGCTGGGCCATATCCGCGCTATGATTTCCCATAGCTTGAAGCGCATCGAGTGGTGTCTTGAATATTTTCAAAAGTTTAAGTTTCAAATCGTCTTTTGAATGCGGATTGAACGAATAACCATTCTTTCCTTCCAACAATAAATCCTGCTGAGCTCCAACTGCGTTCGAGAGCAACAAAGGTTTTCCGAGAGAGGCCATTTCATGCACAACAACGCCCCAAGGCTCGTAAATACTTGGCAACACAAAGGCTGCAGCATTTTCTAGTTTTTCGCTTAATTCTTTGGGTTGAAGAAATCCATGATGCACAATAGACTGGTTCAGTATTCTATTTGGAAATAATTCGCCGGTGCCCGCAATGTTTAAGGTCCACCCCGAACGTTCATTCGGTTGAATTGAAAGAAATGCTTCGCAGAGGAAATCTAAATTCTTGGCTGGAATGTATCGGGCGATGCACCACAGTTCTTTCTTTTCCGAAAGAGACTTTTGTTTGATGCGAAAAACATCTTCGCACGTGTAAAACCCTTCGAACGTGTTTTTCGCTGAAAACCCCAATTTACCGGAGGTTTCATACTGAGCTTTTCCAGGAATGAAAGCGAAACGGAAGATTTTTTTGTATTTCAATTTGAAGTAAAAACTTCCTAGGATGAATTTCATGTTACGTTGCCATACGGTATCGAAGGCTAAAGCGGTGGGTTTATTCAAAACCTTCATCCATTCAATATATTCGCTGTCACTCCAGCCGCTGCATAAGATAAACGACGGATTGAATTGTTGAATTTTCTTCAAGCTAACTTCGGTTTTAGAAGTCGCAGTAATATTTGAATGAAATTCAAATTGAAAAGGGGCTTCGGAATTAATTGGATAGCTAACCAGTAAAATTTCATGATGAACTGCCAGTTTATTCAAGCACTCCACGGTATAACCGGCTAATTCCCTATATAGAATTAAAATCTTCATGAGGCAGCTTCAAGCTTTGCTTTGGCTTCTTTTTGCGCAGCGCGTTCAATCTTATTGTCCTTGGCGAGGTAGAAATACATCCATAAGAAAAACGGGAATCCGTTTAGGAAGTAATGGCCTTGACGAGCCAAGTACAAAATAATAATTAGTGCAATTCCATTCGACATGACCCAATGTTCTTCAGAAGCTGCGCGCTGCTTGAATATCCAGCATTTGAACAGAATGAAGAACATCACGACCAGTCCGTAGATGCCCGTTTCAGACATTAAACGCAACGCCATTGAATTTGCATCCATTTTATTGAACTCAATGTCAACCGCTCCAGTTAGATTGGTCAGGGAGTATTTATCGAATGCAATGGGGTGAGAGCCTAGTCCAGTCCCGAAAAGTGGGTGACGTCTGAAGTTTTCAAGCGCAATCTGATAGTTGTTGTACAATACGAAACTCGATCCGTGAATGTCATAGCTCTTGTAGTTTTTCGTTTCGAACATGGTGAATGTTCCGTCCCATCGATCGGTAAATTCAGGTACGTTTTTGTAGGCGTAATCGAAGGAGAAAATAAATAAAGGAACGAATATGATGGAGTATTTAACTACTCCAAGATTCAACAAGAAAAGAACAATAGCCACGAAAATTCCAATGATACCAAGACTGGAATACGTGAGTAAATAGGCTACAATAATTACAAGGCCGTGCCATCTTTTAATGAAAAGAGTCTTTCGGGCAATGGTATTGTAGAGCGATACAAAAAAAGCAGGCGCAACAACAGCGGCGAAATAAGAGGGTTCAGAGAATACAGAATTTAGTCGCAATCCTATTCCTCCGGTCGTAAGGCTCCATTTGTTGAACAGCCAGTTGTAATTGTAGCCAGGAGTAAATCCGGCAAAGAATGAGACTAGCTGAAACAAGCCTATGAAAGACACAATGAGTGAACCAACCATGTAGTATTTGAAGAGTTCTTTCAATTTGAAATCGAACACCTGAATGACATAATGATAGAAGAGCACAGAAGCGAAGAATCCAATAAAGATTTTAGTGAACATCGCGGAAGTGTTCTGCCCCATGGCGACGTACACAATTCCTGAAATGAGTAATGGGAAAAAAAGTAAAACAGGCCAACGTGGTAATCCGAATTTGGTAAAGAAAATAGGGAAGAAAATCACAAAAGCTAGGTAACTCACATAGGCCTCGAAGGGCTCCTTAAAAAAAACGTACGACGAAATGAAGATGGTAATGAAAATGGATATAACAGTAAACCATCTAAACATCTTCTCGGGCTATTTCGGTTGTTGGTTTGGGTTGTGCGTATTTGTCTTTCAAGCGAATGAAAGCCTTTTCAAAAATATGATAACTTAACGAAGATACGGCCACCGTGAGTAGGAATGAAATGCCATACAAGAGTAAATGCTGCGGTTTAGAAATATCCTTATCTAATCCAATGTATTTGTCCAGGAAATGTATGGTGAAAACAATGCACATTACATGAAACATATAGAAACCATATGAGATTCTTCCAAGGTATTGAAATATGCGATTTTCAAATTTAAGTATTGATTTTTCGTTGCTGGCAACGTTTAGAATAATAACCAAGAATGAAATGGAAAAGAACAAATGCAGAATGTCTTCAAATGCCGTGGGGGTGAAATAAATTAGAATAGGCAGTATTACCACCGATGTAATTTGCGAAATAGGCCTGTAAACAATGCGGAGTATTTTCTCCTTGTTGTTGAAAAGAACATAGGCTCCAAGTCCTCCTAACGCCATGCATTCCAGTTTCGACATCGCTAAAAATTTCTTTAAAACAGCTAGTGATTCAAATTTGAGAAACGGAGCGGACAAAAGTAAAATTCCTTTTAACACTATTATGGTTCCTGTGATTAAGAGTATTGATTTGAGTACATTTTTGCTTTTTCGAATGAGCAAAGGCCATAGAAGATAGAATTGTTCTTCTACTCCAATGGACCAAGATTGGCCAATGTTAGGGACAGCGGTAGTATAAATAGAGAACGCCAGGTTCGGCATGAAGAAAGCGTACAGCGTGAGGTTGCCCCAGAAATTTTGCTGAAAGAAATTGTCTTGACCAGGAACTGCGAAAAAATCGAGATAAGGAAGGACAAAGAACCCGAGAATAAAGATTAAATAATACAGTGGCCAAATTCGAAGGGCTCTGCGTAAATAGAATTTCTTAATCGCAATTGAATTGTTTTGTTCTTTTTCTTTTAGAAGCAAAAATGTAATGAGAAATCCACTGAGCACAAAAAAGAACACCACTCCTAAAGCACTGCTGTATGCGATAAGCGGAGAGGGGGGGTCAATTTCTTTTGACATAACCGATTGGAAAACGGTGAACTTGGTGATTCGCTCTTCCGGATCGATCCAGTGACTTCCGAAACCTGTGAATTTTTTAATTAATTCAACGTGCGTGAAGAAGACCGCCAAAGCAGCAAAAAAGCGCAAACTATCAAGTCCTTTAAAATACTCCTTCTTCACCGAAATTTTCTTTGTGGTGAAATTAAGACTTTTCAAGGACGCGTTGAAAAATATCTATGGTTTCGGCGGTTATTAGGGACCAAGTGAATTTCGACTTGATTTTTTGAATTGATTGTGTAGACAACTGGAGAACTTCATCTTGACTTAACTCCAAAGCTGCTTGGATTGACTTGCTAATGGCGTCAACACTTTTTGGTTCAATTAAAAATCCGTTAGTGTTGTCAATCAGCTCTTCTACCGCTCCAACCCTCGTAGCGATAGGAATTAATCCTCGACTCATTCCTTCCAACAACACATTCGGCATGCCTTCCGAATGTGACGGTGCAATTATAAACGTGTGTTCGTCCAAAATTTTATTCAACGCGTTTACCTCTTTCACTTCCCCGTAGTAGTGAATGTTGGCTCGATTAATTTTTTTGGAAGGAGGAATACTTCCCACAAATGAAATTTCTAAATCGGGCATAGAAGTCACCACTTGCATGAGTTCTTCAACGCCCTTTCTTCGTTCATATCGGCCAATGAAAAGAAATTTTGAATTAGTCGGAAGGTTTCTTTTCTCGAGCAGAGTGCTATCGCTTACAGCCCCTGGAATGACCAAAATTTTGGTTGAAGGAATTCCAATACGATTTAAGAGTGAAGTAATTTTACCACCGTAGGAAACACAATAATCGGCTTGCTCTAAATTCCATTTTACCGGGGACTTCAATAAGTATGATTTCAATCGCTCTCCGAAAGAAGCCGGTGCTTGAAACATCTCCAATCCATGAAAATTCACCAGGACTGCTCCTGTTTTGATCTTGCCTTTTTTCTTTTGTTGCAATAAGTCCCAACCACTGAATCCCTTGACATAAATTAAATCGAACGACGAGAATTTTTCTTTGAGCAACGATGTTATCGAGCAAGAATATTGATAAGACTCTTTGATGTAATGTCCGGGCATAGCACCATACTTGGGAAATCTGAGAGTGTGAACAGTTAAGTTTTCTGCATTTTCGAAGAGCGCTTTGACTTCTTCATTTTTCGGAAGAGAACTTTTTTCACTCAGACAATGAACGAGCGTGACGTTATTCCCTGATTTTAACAATGCCTCACACAGATTGAAACTGTGTCGCTGCATGCCTCCTGTGACGTAGGGTGTTATGCCATCGGTGAGCAAACAGATGTTCATTGTGCTGAATTTATTTGCTGAATAACTTTTTGCGCATTGGCTCTCCAAGTATGCTTTTCGAAAACTTTTTGTTGAAAGTTTAGCGCTTTTATTTTGAGCTCATCGACCTCTGTTATTGCAGTGAGAAGCGCATCTTGAAATGCGCTGTCATTGTTTTTAAACAGCAGCCCTTCTTCGTTTGACATTACATCTGAAACACCGGCTTCATTGACAGCGAGAATTGTTTTTCCGAAAGCGCCGTATTCGAACAACTTCACTGGTGAACAATACCATTCGGTGTTAGGTAATGTTAAAATATCCATTGCTGAAATGTAATTGTAAATGTCTTCTTTTGGAACAGATCCAGTGAAGTATACACGCGAAGAAATTCCAAGCTCATTGGCGAGCTTTTTCAATTCAGGAATGAGGTATCCATCTCCAACAACTAGAATTGCAATGTCTGTATACTTGAGCTTTGAAACGCCTCGAATTAATCGGTCAACGCCGTGATAAGGAAAAATGGAACCCACAAATCCAAGGACTGTTACTTCTGAAAGATTGAATTGTTTGTTAATCGCCGCAACGCGCGATTCGTTGATTTGTATTTCTTGCTTTTCTATTGCATTCGGCACTACGACGCATTTGTTCGGATTGAGCTTGTAGCGTTCAATGATGTAAGTTTGAAGGGAACTAGTGATGGGTAGAACCAAGCTAGCCGATTGAAGTAAATTTTTGAGTTTGTTTTTTCCTGTTGAAGCCAGAAACGAATGCGCATTCTCGAACGATTTTACCTCTTCCTCAAACGGTGCATTAATCTCAACAATGTGTTTTATGTTGAAGTTGGAAAGCATATCTGCACTGCCGTTGCTCATCCATGCCGAACGTTCATAGACGATATCGGGTTGGTGGAATTCAATAGCGTTTTGAAGTTCTTTTGCTGCATATTTATCGAATCGAATTTGCTGAAATTCTTTGAGTGTTCGCCAAAGAATTTTCGGAATAAATATTTTGGCGAACGATTTCAATACTGAAGGTTGAGGGCTGCTTGAATTTTGAATCGGAGCTTTTCCCATGATTAAAACTTCAACCGTATGTCCCTCTTCTTGAAATCCGCGTATCATTCCGCGCATATGACTCCCGTAGCCCGTTGGTGCTTCGAGGTACAAAGTTGGATGCGGAGAGTAGAACAGGATTTTCATGAATTATTGAAAGGTATTCATGTGATTTAATATTTCATTCACTCGAAAGGAAAGCGAATTTTCTGCACTGGCTTCTTGATTAAAATCACGAGAACTCTGAGGCTGATTTTTAAGTAGCGAATGGAAGTAAGTTTTCCAAGATATTCCTCGATTTTCTTTTTCAATGCTTCTTAATACTTCACCATTAGCCCCAAGGTATAGATAAGGTGTTCCTAAGGTTTGGTATTCGAAATATTTCGTAGTGAAGAAATCTTTGTTGTGATCTGCCAGAAGAATAACACACCAATGTGCTTGGGCAATGCGGTCTTCTATCTTTTTTCCAATAGAGTCGGAGATTCGTACGCAAGGATGATGCTTGAAAATTCCTTTTATTTTGTTGAAACTCGAGGAGTGAAAGTTTATGTGCAGTCGCTCGTACAAAGCAGGATCGAACTCACGAAGCTTTGTTAAATCTTTCGCAAGCTGGTGGAGGTAAGTCTCAGTGTCTAAATAAATTTCGCCGCCGTATTCAATGATTATTTCTGTAGAAGAGAAACCGAACGATTGTTCGGTAAGTTTCGGTTCCGAATGAAAGTGCTTTAAGTGAAAGAATTTATTATTGGTTGAATCAATGAGATTCAACGAAGAAAAATGCTCCAATATCGGCATGGCGGGTGCAGAAAGTACGGTTGCATTTTGAAGAACGCTTTGCGCTTTATTCTCTTCTTCTTTCTTTTTCTCAGGACTTAAAAAAGGCATGCCGTAGTTCCTTGCGTTCAGCCAAGGGTCGCGAAAGTCGGCCCAGTACTTTATGGAGGGATGTTCCTTTTTCCATTCGGCAACTCCGCGAAGCATGTCCCAAGGAGCGCCAGTTGCGAACACCCATTCAATCGGATGTTTTTTTGCGAGTTCGTTCAACTTGGAAACAAGATGTGTTTCCCAACCGAGGCTTATATCGTAGGGTGTGCCCTTGTAATTTTTTTTGACTGTGTTGAGCGCTTTTCTGTATTGAAGTTTTTCGAAAAAGTTGGACGGTTGTGTGAGTAGAATTTGAGGATAAACGCGTGGCAGTGCATGCACGAAGATGTTCCTGCTGTTTACCTCTTCGCTCCAAACAGATTTGTCAGTGTCGCTTAACGCTTCGGCTTTGATGACATGAACAATGCAATTTTGTTCTGCGAATTCTTTGGCTAATTTTCCCCAACGTCTTCCTCCAATTCCTTTGTTAGGGGGAAAGTCGTAATTAACGAGTATGATATGTTTTTTAGTAGTTGGCATTTACATGCTCTGCTACGTAGGCAATTTGATCGTGTGTGAGTTCCGAATACATCGGAAGCGAAAGGATTTTTCCCGCGAGTTTTGCTGCAACCGGATAATCTGCTTCGGTATGATGAAAGCGCGATGTGTAGCAAGGCATCAGCGGCAAGGGAACAGGATAGTGAACAGCGGTATCGATTTGCACTTCTTTCAGTTTTGCCATAAGTCCGTCGCGGTCTTCGTGTTGAATCACGTAAAGATGAAACACATGACGGAACCCATCTCTTTCGATAGGTTTGACTACATTTTTATTCAGAAGAGAATGATATAAATGCGCGTTTTTTCTGCGTCCTTCTGTCCACGTTTCAATGTGTGGAAGTTTTGTATTGAGGACAGCTGCTTGAAGGCCGTCCATGCGAGAATTTCTTCCTTCGCGGGTGTGGTTGTGTTTTCCTTCTTGACCGTGGTTTGCGATTGCTCGGGCGATTTTCGCAATGTCGTCGTGATTGGTAACCATGCCGCCCGCATCGCCGTAGGCACCTAAGTTTTTACCGGGGTAAAAACTAAAGCTTGCGGCCTGTCCGAATGTTCCGGCTTTTTTGCCGTGGATGGTCGCAGCATGCGATTGCGCGCAGTCTTCTAAAACAAGAAGGCCGTGTTTTTCTGCAATCGCCATTAGCGCATTCATGTCAACCGGATTTCCGTAGAGGTGAACGGGAATGATTGCTTTGGTGCGAGGTGTAATGCGCTCTTCTATTTTCGAAATGTCAATGAGAAAATCCTCATCTATGTCTACGAATACAGGAATGCCTCCCGCAGTTGTAACCGCTTCAGCTGTGCTTATCCAGCTTATCGCAGGAACAATCACTTCGTCACCTGGCTGAATGCCCATGGCTACAAGAAGAATTTCTAAACTATCGGTTCCATTGGCACAAGCAATCGTGTGCTTCATGCCCATGAATTCGCTGTAGCTTTTTTCGAAGGCATCAGCTGCGGGTCCGCCAACGAATGAGGTGTTCGAAATAATATGAGAGATGGCTTTATCCATTTCAGATTGAAGGGATAAATATTGTGCTTTAAGATCTACAAAGGGAATATGCATCAACGTATTTTTTTTGCGGGGTTTCCTACATAAACCCCCGGTTCAGTAATATTTTTTGTAACAACGGCTCCAGCGCCAATAACAACGTTATCGCAAACAGTAACAGGCAGCAAAGTAACATTCGATCCAATGGAAACATGATTTCCAATTTCGGTGGAAGACCATTTCGTTTTATCGTTTCCCGAAGGTCCTCCTTCTTTGAATAAATCATTGGTGAACATGACACCGTGTGCAATGAAACAATCCGATCCAATGGTTACCAATTCACAAATGAACGTGTGACTTTGAATGCGAGTGCGGTCTCCGATTTTTACTCCTTTTTGAATTTCTACGAAGGGTCCAACGAAGACATCGTTTCCAATTTCACACTCGTACAAATTCAAAGGTTCAACAACAGTCACGCCCGTCCCAAACTGAACATCACGAATTTGTGCAGTGTATTTTTTTATGTCGTTCATTGTAGAATATTGGCGTAAATTTTTTCAATGGCATCCACACTTCTCACACCCTCTATTCCCTCCACATTTTGACCAACACCTGTTTGAATTTCCTTCACAATACCGGCAATAACTTTGTCGTGATTGCTGCTTGTTCCTTGGTATTTTCCGTAGGCGTTGGGTTTGTCGTTGAAGTCTATGTTGCTGTCTAATTCATGCCCTTCAACATTCCAAAATTCAATTTTATTTAGGTAAGCACCTCCAATTTTAATGCTTCCTTTTTCACCAATAATGGTAATGCTTCCTTCGTAGTTCTTCTCGTAAACACAGGTGGTCCAAACCAATGATCCTAGCGCCCCGTTTTCAAATTCCATCACCGCAACGCCGCTGTCTTCGGTTTCAATGTTGTGATTTTGTGTAGCCGCTTTCGCCTTCACACTCACCACATTTCCACACCACCAAATGAGTAAATCAATGAAGTGACTAGCTTGTGTGAAAAGGGCTCCCCCTTCTTTTTCAATCTTTCCTCTCCACGGAGAATCGTCGTAATAACCTTGATAACGATTCCACAACACATCACATTTCACCATAAATATTTTACCTAACCACCCTTCGCGAATGGCTTGCTCTGCAAGGATAACAGGTACGTTGAAACGATTCTGTTTCACGACCCATAATTTTTTTCCGCATGCAGTTGCTGTGTCGTTCATTCGATTCGCCTCTTCAACAGAAAGCGACATGGGCTTTTCCACCAAAACATTAAATCCAGCTTTCAATGCAGCAATGCTTTGCTCGGCGTGAAGGGCATGTGGCGTAACTACGTTAATCACGTCAGCTTCTATTGACATTAACATTTCATCGAAAGAAGAGAAGACAGGGATATTTCCATATAGTTCGGAAAGTGCGCGCGCCGACTCAATGTGGCTATCGCACAACGCAACAATTTCTATTTCCGGATTGGCGTCTAAGACAGCAACGTGTCGCTTCCCAATACTACCGCATCCGACTAATGCAAACTTGATTTTCATCGGTTGCAAAGTAATCAATCATTTTTGAATTTCCGCGACCTTTTGCCCAAGGAATTGCTTCAACGGATAATTTTCCAATCCTTGACGAACGAAGAATTCTTTTTCAGTTTCCTCTTGGGCAAGTAATAATGCAGATTCTACTTCTTCGTCATTAGCAAGACAAAGATTTTTCAGCGGACTTCCTTCCATGGGAAATGAAGTTGGAAAATTTGTTCCAATGAATGTTTTGTAACCCATCGACAATCGCTCGAAAAGCAATGTAGAATAGGCCATTACGCCGATGTTCACCTTGAAAAAGGTTTCACTCGATTTCATTTCAAGGGGTGCAATCGAAGTGCTTGTTCCTTTGAAAATGGAGGCGTAGTACGATTCGAATTCGTTGTCTTTTCGTTCCTTCGGATGCGGGAAAATGATCAATTGAAATTCAGTGTGTTTTTCTAAGAAGGTCTTCAGTGAATTCAACAAGAAAAGTTCATTTTCTTCAATGCCCATGCCCATGCCGAAGTCTGCATGCCCATCTTTCCTTCTAATCCACTCTCCATGCGAATAGAATCCAATGGTGTTTTTAGGTGGAAGGGGAACGTTCTCGTAATGTGAGACATAGCGCATGTACTGCTCAGGTGGCCAATTCAAAAATCCCTTTACGTACCAATGCTTGAAACCTGGAAGTTCTTCCAATTGATAGGCGCTAGATAATACAACTTCGTCGGCAATCATGAAGGTGTGATGCTCGAATAAAGGCCCTGGTGATGGGATTTTCGTGACATGAATTCCTTTTTCCATCAATAAAAAAGCCAATGCATTGCTATCCTTTTCAAACGGAGTGAAATCGAAAAACAGGTGTGAGTTGAATTTCGCAAGAGCCAATTCTATGGCAGCATATTCAACCACTTCGCGAATCAATAATGAAAGATTTATTCTTCTCGCATCGAAGAGACACTGCAATGAAATGCGCAAAGCGAAGACATGAAATCGCAATGAATGCGATACAATAGAAAGCTCTTCACGAACCAATACATTCAAGGTTTTGGTTGAGGTGTTTGTTGAAATATACTCCCTCGCTATATCGGCTTGGTTGCATGTGGAAACCAATACGAACGGGGCAGTTGCTGTGTAATCTCTAACCGAATGCTTTCTTGAAATGATCCGTTTCCATTCCTTGAATCCAATGAACAAATCTTTTTTAGCTCTGCTTGGAAGTCGATAGGTTAAAGCATGAAGAAGTCTATGCTGAAGCATACGCAACTTGATATCTTCAGAAGCCCTCATCGGACGCTTGAGAAGTCCTTTCACGAAACGAATGGCAGGATTTAAATTAGACATTTGATTCATGAAGCAAGAGTAGGAAAGAATCGAGGTTTTGGTTCCAACTAAGTACCGGAAAATTGAAATATTTTGAAAGTTGCTCGGCTGCTGCTTTTGCTCTGCTGCCTGTTTCGCACAGAAGAATACACGGACGATTTATTTTTTCGATTACCTCTTTCAGTTCGGAAGCTGTCACAGAAATAATTTCAGATGGGAGCGAATCGTCTTCACCCAGAAAAAATATTGGAGTACTGTGGTCTTGAAGTAATTCTTGAACATTGATTGACACCTTGGTGTTTATTTCTTTCGGGTTGAAATGGAACCTCGACCAAAGCCCTGTGTTTCCATCGAAATAATCGATAGCACCCGCGAAAGGACAGGGATTCAGTGTCAAAAATTGAAGTGCTTGATGGGCAACATGAATGCCCACAGAAGCCACCACTGTTGGCCAAACGCCATCAACGGTGCAATCGCGCTCTAATATGCTTGCGTCTTGAACGTGACCAAAGAGCATGGCGCTCGTTATGCTGTTTAAATGAATGAAGGCACTTGAACCGGCATTCATTTGCGCAGCGGCATAGAACAATGGAATTCGTAGTTTTTCGAAATGGCCAGCTAATTCTAGTTTCGTAGCGAGGCGATCGGTAAAATCAAAAACTAAATCAATGGTTGACGCAAGTTTTTCCACTTGAGGTTTAAACATCCGCTCCACTGAGATAATTGTAACTTTTGGAAAGTGAAACGAGCAGTATTCCTTGAGGACCAGTGCTTTGTTTTTTCCAACGTCCTTTGGAATGAAAAGATGTTGTCTATTTAAATTGGAAGCCTCCACCGCATCTCCATCGAAGAGAGTAACATTTCCAATTCCTGAAGAAAGTAAATAAGGAAGAGCGGCGTGCGCCAATCCCCCGCATCCGATTAGAAGAAGGTGCTTGTCTTTCAGATAATCTTGGTCCCAGGTCATTCTTTCAAAAGGAGTCATTTTCGAATTGCAAGATAGTTTAGAGTGTGGCTTCAGGAATGTTTTACTAACAATTTTGTTTGATAAATAATTGAAAATGAGTGATTAAGCAAAGAAAATGAACACGAAAAGCAAAAAAAAGTGCGTTCGACATGAAAAGTTGTACTTTTGCAGTCGTATTTAACCTTTAAAAACATCAAGACAATGTCTGAAATTGCACAAAAAGTTACCGAAATCATCGTAGATAAACTCGGTGTAGAAGCATCAGTAGTAACCCCTGAAGCTAGTTTCACCAATGATTTGGGAGCAGATTCTTTGGATACTGTAGAGCTTATCATGGAATTTGAAAAAGAATTCAACATCGCTATTCCTGACGATCAAGCAGAGAAAATTGTGACTGTAGGTCAAGCGATTGATTACATCACAGCGAATAAATAATCACTCGGAAATTATTCAACTTTCCCGAAAACTATGGAGTTAAGAAGGGTCGTTGTTACTGGACTAGGAGCATTAACACCTATTGGTAATACTGTCCCAGAATACTGGAGCGGTCTTATTAATGGAGTCAGTGGAGCTAATCTTATTACTCGCTTTGATGCGAGCAAGTTCAAAACGAAGTTTGCTTGTGAACTCAAGGGGTTTAATATCGAAGATCACATTGAGCGAAAAGAAATGCGTAAAATGGATCCTTACACGCACTACGCTTTAGTAGTTGTGAAGGAAGCCATCGTGGATTCTGGTCTCGATGTAGAGAAGGTGGACAAAGATCGTGTTGGCGTCATTTGGGGTTCTGGAATCGGTGGTTTAAATACTTTCCAAGAAGAATGCATTAATTTCGCGAAAGGAGACGGAACACCTCGTTTCAATCCTTTCTTCATTCCGAAAATGATTGCTGATATTGCCTCTGGTCACATTAGTATTCAGTACGGATTCAGAGGTCCGAATTACACAACCGTTTCAGCTTGCGCTTCTTCAACGAACGCTTTAATAGATGCCTTTAACTACATTCGTTTGGGTAAGGCAGATATCATAGTAAGCGGTGGTTCTGAAGCTGCAATTTGCGAAGCAGGTGTTGGAGGATTCAACGCGTGCAGAGCGCTTTCTGAAAACAATGAGAATTTCAAAACAGCTTCTCGACCTTTCGACAGTACCCGTGATGGTTTTGTCTTAGGTGAAGGTGGAGGTTGTCTTATTTTAGAAGATTTAGAGCACGCCAAAGCGCGTGGTGCCAAAATATATGCCGAACTTATCGGCGGCGGAATGTCTGCAGATGCGTATCACATTACTGCCCCACACCCAGAAGGTATTGGTGCAATCAACGTAATGAAGAACGCGCTTTCAGATGCAGGAATTACCGCAGATTCAATTGACTACATCAACGTTCACGGAACCTCTACCCCTTTAGGTGATGTTCAAGAAGCTAAGGCCATTCAAAATATTTTTGGAGAGCATGCTTACAACGTGAATATTTCAAGTACCAAGTCAATGACGGGTCACTTGTTAGGCGCGGCAGGCGCTGTAGAAGCAATCGCATCTATCTTGGCTATTAAAAATGGGATCATTCCACCAACGATTAACTTCGTAAATACCGATGAAGCTTTAGATCCGAAATTGAACTTTACCTTCAATACGGCGCAACATCGCGAAGTTAATATCGCAATGACTAACACCTTCGGGTTTGGTGGTCATAACACCTCAGCCATTTTTAAGAAATACGAATGATTTGGAAGTTCTTTTCCAAAGCACATCCCAATAGGGAACTTTTCTCCTATATACAAGACACCTTTCATGTAAAGCCCAAGAATCTTGCGCTTTATGAGACAGCTTTGCGTCATGCAAGCGCTGCCGATGAAATTCAACCAGGAATAAAAAACAGCAACGAGCGATTAGAATTTTTAGGTGACGCCATTCTAGATAGCATTGTTGCCCATTATTTGTTTTCGAAGTATCCCGCTCTTACAGAAGGAGAACTAACCAAAATGAAATCGAAGATTGTCCGTCGAGATAATCTCAACGCAATCGGGTACGATTTGAAATTGTATGAATTTTTAAATGTCAGTATCGGCAAGCAGGAAATTCACGAAAGTCTAATTGGAAATGCGCTGGAAGCTTTATTTGGCGCTCTTTTCTTAGATAAGGGATATAAAGTCACTCGGGAAATAGCATTGAAATTATTGAAGGAGCATGGGCTCGACGAGCGTGTTCACTTGGACGTGGATTACAAAAGTAAACTGCACGAATGGGGACAAAAGACCCGTAGGCATTTGGTTTACATTGTACGTGAGCAACGCAGCACAGGTGCCCAAATGCTCTATACCATTGCATTGGAACTCGATGGGAAAGAAGTGGGAAGAGGGACTGGTGGATCGAAAAAAGCAGCCGAACAATCCGCAGCGGAAGCTGCAGCAAAAGTTATATTGACTAATTAATACTGAAATTTATGTACGGAAAAATGCAGGAACATTTACAAACTGAATTGAACGATATTCGTGAAGCGGGTTTGTTCAAAAGAGAGCGTATCATTACCACCCCGCAGGGAGCAGTTATTCAAACTACGGAGGGGAAAGAGGTTTTGAATTTTTGTGGAAATAACTACCTCGGTCTTTCGAGCCATCCTGCAGTTCTAGAAGCTGCAAAGGCTACCATTGATTCTCACGGATTTGGAATGTCGAGTGTTCGTTTTATTTGCGGAACACAGGACATTCATAAGACTTTAGAGCATAAACTTTCTGAATTCCTTCACACAGAAGATACCATTTTATATGCTGCTGCATTTGATGCAAACGGGGGTGTTTTTGAACCGCTGTTGAACGATCAAGATGCAATCATTTCTGATGCATTGAATCACGCCTCAATTATCGACGGCGTTCGTTTGTGTAAGGCTGAACGTTACAGATATAAAAATAATGACATGGCTGATCTTGAAGAGCAGCTGAAAGCCGCTTCAGGTGCGCGTTTCAAACTTATTGTAACCGACGGAGTGTTTTCCATGGATGGTTATGTGGCTCAGCTCGATAAGATTTGCGACCTAGCCGATCAATACGGTGCAATGGTTATGGTAGACGAATGTCATGCTACCGGTTTCATTGGAAAAACGGGAAGAGGAACTATCGAGTTGAAAAATGTTTTAGGTCGCGTAGACATCATCACGGGTACTTTAGGAAAAGCGTTGGGTGGCGCTATGGGCGGATTCACTAGCGGAAGAAAAGAAATCATTGACTTGCTTCGTCAACGTTCAAGACCCTATTTGTTCTCGAATTCACTCGCGCCTTCAATCGTAGGCGCGTCTATTGCGGTAATGGACATGCTCAGTGCATCTTCAGATTTGCGCGATAAATTAGAAATTAATATCACAAGATTTAAAACGGGAATCAAAGCGGCTGGATTCGATATTAAAGACGGCGAGAGTGCAATAGTTCCAGTAATGTTGTACGACGCGAAACTTGCGCAAGATTTCGCAGACGCGTTATTGCAGGAAGGTATTTATGTTATCGGATTTTTCTACCCAGTTGTTGCGAAAGGTCAAGCGCGCATTCGTGTTCAACTAAGCGCAGGGCATGAGTTTGAGCATATTGACAAAGCCATTGAAGCTTTCACCAAAGTTGGAAAAGCACTAAATGTGATTCAATAATTTATGTCGAAATATTTAATCGTAGGACAAGGGCTAGCAGGAACACTGCTAGCCTTTTCTCTGTTGGAAAAGGGAGAGGAAGTGCTTGTTGCCGACGATTACAATCACGCTTCGGCATCTCAAGTAGCGGCGGGAATGTGGAATCCGGTTACTTTCAAACGGCTAGCGGCGTCTTGGTTAGCGAAGGAAATGTTGGAGGAAATGAATGTGACTTTTCTGCGACTGGAGAACAAGTTGCAAGCGAATTTTTTTCATCAATTACCCGTTGCAAGAATTTTCAACTCCATTCAAGACGCCAATTTTTGGGATGAAAAAGCGGATCATCCAGAGGTGGGAAGATATCTGTCAACTCGCTCGAACAAAAGTGTACAGGAAAATTTCGATGCTCCTTTTGGAAACAGTGAAGTGAACGAATGCGGTTGGCTCAATGTCCCGCTTTTCATAGAATCTTCGAAGAATTACTTCATTCAGAATGGATTTTTTTCAAATGAAGCAGTAGAAGAAAATGAAGTTGAATTTCAAGAAAAAGGTGCTCGATGGAAAAACAGGGACTTTGATAAGGTTATTTTGTGCACCGGAATAGCCGTTAATCAATGGGAAGGATTGAAAGATTTAGATCTTATTCCGAATCATGGTCAAGTCTTGGATTTACATATTGAAGGCTTGGAGTTGGATGCGATTGCAAACTTTGGACAGTTTTTACTTCCTTATGGAAATGGGAAATTCAGAGTGGGTGCCACTTACGATTGGAACGAAGTTCTTGATGTGCCCACCAACGACGCGAGAGAATTTTTGCTATCTGAATTGAAGTCTAGATTGAATAAGGAGGTTGTGGTTGAAAGTCAGAAAACAGGTTATCGTCCCACCACCCGCGACAGACGACCCATCTTGGGATTCGCAAAGGGCAATGAAACGCTAGGTGTCTTTGGCGGATTAGGTTCGAAAGGAGTGCTTCTTGCACCGTATTTCGCGAAATTGTTTACATTGGTTTTAACGGAGGGAATTGTTATTCCGAAGGAAGTAAATACCGCGCGATTCTAACAATTCAAGGTGAAGAACCTTTGAATTAGTCTATGATTCGTCCAATTTGTTCAGATAGATTTGTTATGCGCCTGAAATACGCGAAAAATGAAACGGATTTATTTACTTCTCCTGCTATTGGCTTCGAGCCATTGGATATCTGCACAGCAGATAGATGAAGGAGATTCACGTGCTATGATTCAGGCCAACTTCATTTATCAGTTTGCGGTAAATAGCAACTGGCCGGTGGAAATGAAGAAAGGAAAATTTCTGATTGTGGTTTATGGAAACGATGCTGTCTACAAACATGTTTTAGAAAAGTATGCGATGAAACCCGTAGGCGCGCAAACCATAGAGGTGCAATCTTGGTCCGATTACAAACCTGGATTAGCTAGCCATATTGTTTTTGTAGACAAATCGAAGAAGACAGATTTTGCGAAAATTATAAAAGAGGTGAAGGGTAAGAATACCTTAGTCGTAACGAATTGGGAAGGAGCATTGGGCAGTGGTGCCGCAATTAATTTCAAAACAGTTGATAATTCTATTCGTTACGAATTGAGTGAGGCAGCATTGTCGGAGAAAAGGATTACTCCTGGAAATAAAATTTTACAATGGAAAGTTCAATAGTATGAAGCACACATTCTTACTTTTTTTGATTTTACTTGGTGTGGCTCAAATGGGCTACAGTCAAGTGAATCCAATTGTAGCGAAAGCTGCTGAATTGTGCGATGAAAAGAAATACGATGAAGCCCTTGCCCAAATAGACGAAGGTTTTAAATTGGCCAGTTTGAACTCAGATGCGAATGCATGGTTTGTAAAAGGATTTATTTTAAAAGAGCTGTACAAACAAAAGGAAGCCAATCAACGCCAGAGTGACTTCAGATACCGAAGCGTAGCTGCATTAACCAAAGCACGCGAATTCGATTCAAACTTGGAATTCGCATCAAACATAGATGCAGCTTTTCAATACATAGCCTTCACCTATTTCAATGACGCCTTGTTACGTACTGCTGAAATGGACAACGAATCCGAGAATGAACCGCTCGACCTATTCAAAAAGTTTGAAGAGCTTTATAAAGGTTCAGATGTCGAACTCAAAGATTTGAAGTTAGAATTCAATAGTAAAATGGCAGAGGGGCACTACCGAAACTGGATAAAAAATACGGAGGACACTCACCATTACGCATTGTGTTTGGATTATTATTCTAAGGTTCTTTCGTTGGATAACAGAAACTGCACTGCCAACTTAAACCTTGCAATAGTGAACTACAATCAAGGTGTGTTCATGATTCGTAAGATTGGTGCTCAGACCGATATGATGGACTTAATTTCCATTCAAGATGAAAGTGTGAAAAAGTTTAAGGCTGCCATGCCATATGCTCAACAGGCCTTTGCTTCATGCACCCCTGCCCCAACTAACTACAAGGTGCTTATGTTTGTGAATCGCGCGTTGGGAAGGGAAGAAGAATATCTTCGATTGAAGAAAGAGTCAGAAAAAAAATTCAAATCAAATTAATTACAATCCATGAATTGGTTCTTCAACAAGAAGTATCGTCTTGGATTTGGCTTCGGTGTCATCATATTCATCGTTGCCGGCACCTTGGTCATGACCATGATTACGCTGCAGCGGAGTTATGATATCAATCGGAAAATTAACGACAAGTATGTTCCATCTATTGGATGCTTGCAAGACTTAGAGAGCTATACGCTTCGTTCAAAAGACTTAATTAAAGAATGGGCATTTGTTCAGCGGGTAGAAGAAGATCTTCATCGCAAAGAGATGAAGGCAATTAGTGACAGTTCGCTCACGAATTCATGGACACGGCTCAAAGAAGTTAAAAGTAATTTCAGCAAGGAAGAACAACAGAAGCTCGATTCGTTAGAAGTCAGAATAGCGGATATGTTGGTTCAATACAAAGAAGTTCAACAACTACTACCCACCTTCGACAGTTACAGTAATCCAATTGCCTTAATGGAAGCTGAATCATATTTTATTGAAGGAAGTGGAATCCCTTTGGTGGTTGAAGAAGCAGAGGCTATTCTGAATGAATTGCGCACAAAGCAAACCGAACGAATGAATAGGGAAATTGAAGAAATGAATGTTCAGTTCTCTCGATTAACCGGTGTTCTTGTGGTGGTTTCTTTGTTCGTTTTATGCGCGGGAATTGCCATTGCCTATTTCACAACAAAACTGAGAAAGCAAAAAGAAGAATCAGATGTTCAAAAGGAACAATTGAATTTGTTGTATCACGATTTGACTGACAGCATCAATTACGCGCAAAGACTTCAAAATACAATCTTACCGAACATTGGTGCGGTAAGACAAATCTTCAACAAGAGTTTTGTTTTTTATGTTCCGAAGGCTGTGGTAAGTGGCGATTTTTATTGGTTTAAGAATGTGGGTGGAAGAAAATTGTTTGCCGCTGCAGACTGCACGGGACACGGTGTTCCCGGTGCATTCATGAGTTTGGTTGGTCATAACTTTTTGAATCACGTGACTAAAGTTTTTCTTGATCCTTCACAGATTCTAAATAGCGTTAATCGTTTAGGTACAGAGGTGCTGCGCAACAATAACACCGGTGTTCGAGACGGTATGGACATCGCACTTTGTGCAATCGATGAAAAGGAAATGATGTTGGAATATTGCGGTGCGAACATTCCACTTTACGTTGTCAGAAAGAATGAACTTATTGAATTGGCTCCAACTAAACGAAGCATTGGAACCTTCGGTGAACGAGGTGAGTCTTTTGAGACAAAGAAATTCCAATTGGAAAAAGAGGATATGGTATACGCCTGCAGCGACGGATATGCAGACCAGTTTGGTGAAGCGAACAATAAAAAATTCATGCGAAAGCGATTCAAAGAAATTCTCACATCCATATCAAGTCTAGAAATAGATGCGCAAGAAAAAACCCTTCACGAAACGTTTGACGCTTGGAAGGGTTCAGTGGAACAAACCGATGACCTTTTAGTTATCGGAATTCGAATCTAATTATTACGAAGCGAGGCTTGAGCGGTCTGCTACATAAGTGTCAACCGGATTCACGCATAACACAGGTATCTGCGCATCGTTGGTGATTAAGTGCTGTTCGTAGCTTGAGTTGAATACATTCAACAGTGAACTCTCGTAGAAATTCATAATGCAAATCAAATCAGCTTCAACCGCTGCGGAGTATTTCAATAACGATTTCACGAATGATCCTTCTGATTTCGTTTCAGTAATTTCAACTTCAATAGGAATGTTCTTTGAACTCAAATATTCTACGGCGTAATTTAAATTACGGTCCAGTTGATTTTTTAGGAACTCATCGGTTTCATTCGGTGAAATCAAATACACTTTCGAGTTAAAGTACTTCGCTATATCTCGAACTGCACTTAGTTTTTGCTTGGTTTCTTTGTGCAAGTCTAACGGAACAACCAAACGGTGATATCCTTGCTCACGAATGGTTCTCTCTTGAACAACGATGAAAGGAATAGAACTTTCAGTAACGATTTTTAATGCGCG
>Ga0114971_10000039_pt1 | contig 66835 bp, 56 predicted proteins | sample M_140625_MF_Meta_FD_87320 | JGI IMG/M metagenome (GOLD analysis project Ga0114971, IMG submission 87320) | Freshwater microbial communities from Lake Montjoie, Canada to study carbon cycling - M_140625_MF_MetaG | ecosystem: Environmental > Aquatic > Freshwater > Lake | place: Lake Montjoie... | reverse complement strand
TACTTATATATTTTCAATATATAAATTTTTATTATTTTATGTATTGAAATTATAATATATACCAAACTAATTTTAAAGTATATTAATAAATAATATACAATGGAAATAGAAGAAGTATTTAATTTAATTAAATCTAAAACAATGGCTAAACGATTAAAAAGAGAATTAGATACATTAATAGATTTATATGTTATAATACAAGTTGACTTTACTAACAAAGGTGAATTAAAATTATTTTTGCAAAAAAAAGAAGATTATAATTTTAATATTTTTTGTTTTACATTTTCTAATGATTATCCGTTTAGACCCCCAATTATTAATATAAATAATCAGGGTTATTTTGATTCATTAAGATTAAATTCGCCACGCTTTAATACGATATTAAGATATTTATATGGTTTAAATTGTTTATGTTGTAGTTCATTTTTATGTAGAGATCATTGGTCTCCAGCATTTACTGTAAAAAAAATATTGGAAGAAATAGATAATTATAAACTAATAAAAAGAAATATTATTAGAAAATTATTACTTGACAAAATAAAAGATCAATATTTAATATCTGATATAGATTTAGATTCCTGGTTGTTTAATATAATGAGTCCTTCAAGAATTTTACAATTTCCTAAGTTAGTCAACTGATAAATGTAAAAATTGTAAAGCTTCATTACACGCTATTTGTTCTGCCTTCCTTTTGATTTTATGTTGTCCTTCACCTAAAAATAAGAATATTTTACCATCATGTTCAGAAACATAATCTTGGACAGTTTTAAAACTAGTTTGTAAACCAGTAAAAGTATTAATATGAATTGCCCGAGAAATATCCATATTATATATATGTTGCCCTAAACAAAGATATACACCCATTTTATAACCTTCTTCTAAATCATGTGAAATTTGTAAATAATGTGGGGTAACCTTGAATTCTTTTTGTATTTTAACTTGCAAAATATTTTTGTAATTATCATCATTTTGAATAAGAGCAATCCAATCAATGTGTTTTTCAAATACAGTTTCAATGAATTTTTGTGCCATTTGAAATCCTGGTCCCGTAATAAAAAAATTCTGAAACCATCCTTCATCATCTTGAACAATAATTTTGTTAAAATCAAGGAATAAAGCTCCAATAAATGATTCAAATAAACAGCCAAGTTTCTTAAGATTAGTTCTAGTCTTTTTTTCTTCTGCATTACGTGATAGTATTAGCCACTTATGTAGCCCCATTTCTAACGCGATCTTTCCAATAGCCTCGTTTTTAACAATGGCAATTTTTTTTTCTGTCATGAAACCTTCATTGCTCTTAGGAAACCGTCTATAAAGCAAATATTTGGTAACACATTCCAAAATACCATCGCCTAAAAACTCTAGGCGTTCATTTGATTTAGTGCTCAGAGGCAAACAATCTGTTGGTTTTTCAACAATTTTAATATTTTGCTGTGCATTTTCAAATTCAGGGCGTTTGGTATAAGACCGGTGAACAAAGGCCCGTCTATAAAGTTCCATGTTTTCAACTTTAGGGGGAATGCCATATCGGGTAAGAATAGATTGAACATCGCTCAATCTAATCTCACTATTTAGTGAATTATATGGGTTAAAAATAAGCCCATCTTCGGACTTGATTAAATCATCGTCATGTTTGAATTCGGTAGTCATTATATATTTAACATTGTAAAAAGACTTTAAATAGATTCCTATATACTATTTTAAAACGGGTTTAAAGACTATGCATTATATAGTATATATAGTAAACCATGGATGAACATTGGCTTCAAATTAATGACTTTCCTAATTACCAGGTCAGCAACTTTGGTAACGTTAGAAACATAGTTACAAATAAACCTATGAAATTAAATGTTAAAGGTGGTTATTATAATGTTTCTTTACTGCATAATGACATTAGAAAAGGATTAAAAGTTCATAGGTTAGTTGCATTAGCTTTTATATTAAATCTTGAAAATAAATCCGATGTTAATCATAAAGATAAAAATAAATTAAATAATCATGTTGATAATTTAGAATGGATGACTAGAAAAGAAAATAATATTCATCGTTGTATTGGAATTACTATTACAAATAATCAAAATAAACGCGTTAGTCGTTTAGATCCTAATTTAGGAACAATCTTAGAAAAATATAATTCTATTGAAGATGCTGCTATTTGGGCATTTAAAAATGAACTAACAAAGAATAGTCATAATGGAAGAAATGCAATTGGAAATTGTGTTTGTGGATTGTCTAAATCTGCCTATGGGTTTAAATGGCAATTAGAATCAGTTATGGATACTTTAGAAGAAGAAATATGGAAACCAGTAATAATTGAAAATATAGAAAATACAAAATCATATTATGTTTCTAATTTAGGTAGATTTAAAAATAGTAGAGGGATAATTATGGATAATTATAAAGTAAATGAAAATGGTTATATTCGTGTTTATATTTATAATAAAACATATGCATTACATAGATTAGTTGCAAATGCGTTTTTACCAAATCCTGAAAATAAAGAACAAGTTAATCATAAAGATGGTGTTAAAATGAACAATTCTATTTCCAATTTAGAATGGGTAACTAACAAAGAAAATCAAATTCATAAATTTCAAACTGGTTTAGGAAATAATTTTACAAGAAAAATTGCTCAATATAATTTAAGCAATATATTAGTTAATGAGTTTTCTTCAATAGCCGGTGCGTCCAAAGAAACTAGTATTGGAAAAACAAATATTTGGGGAGTTTTAAAAAATAAAAGAAAAACTGCGGGAGGATTTATATGGAAATATTTAGATTAATTAATTATTTTTATTTTTTTATATTTTGTTAGTGTATAAACATGGTCTATATGTCTGGAAGTCGAAATAGCCGTAATGCGGCATCTATCACTAATCGCCCAACTTGTGGTGGCCCCAAAAAGGCCGGTCTATCCCGTCAAGTCGGTTGGTTCTTGTCTTCTAATCCTACCTTAATTGGTGCGGTTAATACTCAATTTGGTCTCAGGTGTATTCCCAATACCACTATCCAAACACAATCCTACGGTTACCGTGCTACTATTGGTGGAAACATGGGTTAAGACTTCTACTTTTAGGAAATCTACTTTTAGGAAAAGTAGAGCAAAAGCAAAAGCAAAAGCAAAAGCAAAAGCAAAAACAAAAACAAAATAATAGGATTAAATTTTATACTAACAAATTTAGCATAAAATTTTGTATGATTATGCGTATATGACATATTTTGTATGAGTTATTTTTTAGTATATTAATATTTGTATGTCTCAAAAAAAAAATTGAAATGTTTAAATTCTAAATAGTTGAAATTAAATCTAAACTTCTTAATAAACTTTCAAAGCATTTATTTTAAACAATGAACTCATCTACCCAACAATTAAACCAAGAGGGTCAACAATTTACTGCAGGTAAGTGCAGCTGCCAAGGCAATTGCGTATTAAATCACAAACAAATTTGCTTTTTATTCCTACTCGGCATGTGCAAGAAAGACAGCGAATGCTTCTTTATTCACGTGCCTTCAGAAAAAATTCCAGAATACTTAGAGCTTTACAACGACAATGACAGCCTTGCTGATGAAGCGGAGAGCTGGGCTCTCAAGAACGCAGATCCGGAAATCTTGAACACTGACTCTCTACCGAAATGGCCAGAACCTACATGGGACAATGCAGCCTACAACAAAGAGCGTAAGGAGCAAGAGCTGAACCAGTTCGTTAGGGAAAATCCAGATTGCGGCAAACTAACTGTTGATGCCCTAAAAGCATTTGAAGCACAACGAAAACAGCAGCTCATTAAAGAAGCATACGATGCACCGGACTGGAGCGTTAGTACTCCAATCCTTCTTGCAAAGGAAACTGAACTAGAGGCAATGGTGGATTACATGACGAAGCAGGTGGAGCTAGCACAACAATTAAATATATAAAAATATTTTAGTACAATTTAATATGATTTTATAATGTTTTGTAATTTAATTATTAAATAAACTTTTTTTTCTAAAACAAATTATAAAAATATATATAACAAAAATAATTTAATAACAAGACTAGTAAGTAATTATATATGTTCATCAAAATAGATACTAGGGAGCAGGAACTTTTCAAAACATGTCAAAAAACTATTGAAGCCGTTCAAAAATTCGCAGGTATAAAACTTATTTCTGAAACCCTTCCATTAGGCGATATTATTATCAATGATGGTACAAATGATTGTATTATTGTGGAACGCAAATCATTATCTGATTTAGCAGCCAGTATAAAAGATGGTCGTTATGAAGAACAGTCTTATCGTTTAAATGGTCTTCAACATCATAATCACAACATTGTATATCTTATTGAAGGCGATATGAACCGGTTTAATTCTTTTAAGGAACGAATTGATAAACAAACCTTGTATTCCGCCATGTTTTCCATCAATTATTTCAAAGGCTTTTCTGTTATGCGATCCAATAACTTGGATGAAACGGCAACAATCTGTTGCAATATGGCCTACAAACTTGTAGGTGGATTGAGTGCAGGCAAAACTGGATTTTATTCTAATGTTTTGCAAAACCATTTACAATCAGCTGACCAAAATAATAACGCAGAGCATGCTTCAGAAAAAGATTACTGTACAGTTATAAAAAAGGTTAAAAAAGACAATATTACACCCGAAAATATAGGCGAAATTATGCTTTGTCAAATTCCGGGGATCAGTTCGGCATCGGCTTTGGCTATTTTAGCGGAATTTAAGACTCTTCCTAATTTAATTGATAAAATTAAAGAAAATCAAACATGTTTAAACAATATTTGTACTTTAGATTCTAATGGAAAGACTAGAAAAATTAGTAAAACGGCTATAGCTTCAATAATTAAATATCTAATTCTTCCTTTAATAAAGATATAGCCAAACATTTCATCTTTATAAAAAAGTCTTAAAAAGAATTGGCTTTTCGCTTCGCATAACATTTTTTAAAGGTTGATATATATATATATGGAAGAAGATTTGTTTAAAATTGTAGGAATAATTATTGTTGGTTTTTTTGTTATCTATATGGTTCTTAAAATGTTTAAATTGCAGAAATCAGTTGTTGAAGGTTTAACAAATGCTGATTCTCCTACTCCAGTATCAGGTGAGGCAGGAACTGCAGCCGAATATGCAGCTGGAATTAAATCTCGTTTAGTACAATTACAAGACGAATTGTTAGTGGCCAAATATAGAAAGGACTATGAAACTGCAATTATTAATTTAGATGATTATATTGGATATTTAATGATTCAGCAAACATTGAATATGAAATTTGAGGGAGATATAAAAACACAAATAGAATCAATAAATAACTTGAATATTTTAAAGAATGCAAAGGAATCATTAAATGCAACCATGGCTTTTTTAGATAAGCAATAAATATTTTATTTTATATATAATTTAATATTTATTTTATTTTATTATTAATTTAATGCCTTCTTCGTTTAGTATATCTCTTTCCTTTGTTTAAACGTTTTTTAGTTTTTCTCACATTAGAGAATCTTTTTTTATTACGTCGTTTTGTGAATCGTTTATTAAGTTTCTTTGATTTTGTTTTGGATTTACCACCCCTACTTCTTATACTATTAGTTGATGATTGAACTAGAGAAGATCCTGGTGCTGATTGGGATTGTGGTAAATCAGCTAATGTCATTTCTTTCCTTCCAAATGGTAATTGTCTAGGGTTACTTAAATTATTTACAGGTCTTGGAACGCCTCTTGCAGCTACAGCCTCTCGTCTAGCTAAAACACCGTAGGGATCTTTTTGTTCAGGTTTTAAAATTAAATTAGTTGATTTTATTCCTTTTGCAACATTCCTTTTTTTAATCTTTTCAAGTTGATCATTAAACCAATATTTTAAATATTCTTCAAAACTTATTATATAATATTTTTTTTCTTTTTTATTATAGAGAGCTATAACTGGTTTACCATTTAAATCTTTTAAAGAATTGTTAGTTTTGGCTCCGCCTCTCATAGGAGTGTTCTGCTGAGAAGAAAATACTTCTTCGGGGTTTTCCATCTCTGCAATAATTTGTTGTAAATTTTTGTTTTTGGCTTTAAGATACATTATTTCTCCTGATATTTCATGAGCAGCTCTTTCAAGTTCATACAATCTCTCTCTCTGATCATTAACAATTTTTGCAATAGCTCTATACGATGGATCATTTTTAAAATCTTTATTTTCAGCTGATATTTTATCTCTTTTCAATTTATTTTGCTCTATTGGTTCTTGTTCAGCCATTATACCACTTAAACTTGTTTCTAATTCAGTTATTCTTGCTCTATTATTATCTATTTGGTTTTGTAATTGAACTGTGTCCGTTACTTGTTTTCCTCTAGGCGACTCATCTGAATCAGAATCTGAATCAGGTGTTAAACCTCGTTTAGAACTATTATTACTATTTTGTCTTGATAATGGGATGGTTACAAGACTATCATTACTACTTTCATCACTACTAGCACTATTTTTTCGTGATAAAGGGTTTAAGCCCAATGCATAAGCACCCGGCTTATATCCAGCTTTTATATCAGCCTCAACTAACATACTATCAAAACTATCTATACCAAACAATGTATTATTATAATTCATAGATATAGGCATTGGACCACTTGAACTCCTAGTTTGTTTTTGTACTTCAGGACCTGCTGATGCAAACCTATCTTCATATTCTTCTCCATCAACATATCCCTGATCCCGGGGATCCCTTGGAACAGCAGAAGCAGCAGCAGCATTAATAGATGATGATTGTATTCGGCCATCCTTAACTAATTCTACAAATCCTTGAATTTTATCAATAAAATCAGAGTCGCTTAATGCAGAGTATAAAACAGAAGCTGCTAATACTTCTGGATTTACTTCTGGTGCTAATTGTTCCACTATTTGCTTATAAATTTCCGGATTTTCTCTAAGAAAATTAATTAGAAATTCTTTAAGTTGCTTACCTGAAAGTTCTGAGATAGTTCCGCTTCCGTCGCTACTATATTGAAACTGCCCAAAAAATCCTTGTATTTGTCCTGCACCAAGTAATTTTTTTTTTACCAAATCCCCAATAATTTCAAATAAAGCTGCATTTAAACGCACATCTTGACTAAAATCCCATCCATGATTCAAAGCTAAATCATCTACATCAGGACCTGCTAATACTTCTAAAAACTGACGCCTTTGATTACTATCGGTAAATTGTTTTATACTTGCTGGTGAAGCATTAGTAATATAAAAAAACATAATTTCTGCTATTTTTTTATTTCTACCAATCATATAAGTTAAATAATAATTCCAAAAATCATTATAGCTTATATATTGGCTTAATTTTTGTTGTCCACCTTTTCTAATAAATTCAGGAACATCAAATTTATCTATATATACTGTTGCCATTTCTTGGATTATCATTGCTATTGTGTTAATAGTTGGTTGGTCTAAACTTATTTGATCAATTGTCTTTGTAAAAATTGTTTGTAATGCTTGATCAAAATCACTAGGGGCTTTGGAATTTTCTGCAGGTCTATCTTCTGTGCGTTTCTTTAATTGTTTGGTTCTATTAAATAAAGAGGCTACCTCTGATTTTAGTCTTATTATATCAGTTAATTCCGTTCTTTCTTCTGCGTTTAAAAGCATAAAAGAAATAAGATAATTTAAGTTAGATAAGTTTTCTAGATTTTGTGGATCAATTTCATCTCTTCTAGATTCAATTAATTCATGATTAGCTGCAAATGCTGCACCTGAGACAGGTGGTGATTCTTGCCATAATTGGAGTTGAGAATCAACACCAACCATATAATTTATTTGTAATAATAATTTTGGATTTTCCAATATCATTATTGGTATTAAAAGATGACCAGTAGCATATATTGCTCCCGGGTTATTTGTTCTACTTGCCCGATCAAGTGTTGATAAAATACCTTGAACTTCTAAAATTTTATGGTTTGATATACGTCTCCTCATTAATTCGTTTAAAATAACACTACTTGACCATTGCAACATCATAGTATCCAATTCAGCATCTCCTTGCTGATACATAGCTTCAGCACTTACATAATTTTCCAAATCATATGTAGTAACTACTACTTTACAACCAATATTTGCTTTAGTTAATAAAGTATTTACTGGATTTCCTCCACCCGCAGAAAAAGATTCTTTTGATAATTGCTTTTTTACACTAGTAGGTTGTTCTACAGGAACCGTATAATTAATTGTATTATTATATCCCATATCAGTATTTGTTCCAAATGATACTCCAGAAACTGTTTTTGCCCCAGCAATTTCAACCGCAGCCTTTTGAGTACCCATTCTTGCAGCAGAAGCAGCCTTTGGTTCTATAACACGACAAGCCTCAAAAACCATACACCTATTATCTCTTTGACATTTTTTTATTACCCACTTTTCAAGATTATCCCATGGAATTTCTGCCAGCTGCCTCTCGTCTCTTGTATCACTTTTATATAAATTTATTATTTGTCTAACTCTTGGATCTGCACGGGATGCAAATTCAGTTAATGTTTTTGATTTATTATCATGTCCAAAATATGCTTCATTAAGATAAACTTTTGATAATACTTGCGGCCATTCTGTTTCAAACACTCGTCTGTTTGCATTTAATTTTTGTTTATACCATGCTCTTTCTTCTCTGAATAAAGATAACGGATCTGGATTTGTCCTTCTAAAATCCTTATAAACATCTTCTGTTTTTTTATATCTAGTCATTTGAAAAGCAAACCAAGTAAATTCTTCTGCAGCCGCTATAAATTTTTGTTGATCATGTCCAGCAAAATAAGAATGTTCTATTGCTTCAAAAAACATTGTTTTAATAGAGGTGCCAGACTCATCAGTAGTTTGCAAAAAACTTTCAATTACTGTAAAACAAGCCGGAATACAAGTATACATAAAAACAGTAGTACTCCAAATGTTTCCTAATTCTTCCTCGGAATTGGCTATTCCACCATTATTAGAAAAAGTAGACATAGCTTGTTTTACATTAGCTAAAAAACTATTTAGATTCAATGTCTGACTCAATGTCTGACTCAATTGAGTTTTTATTGAACTTATCATACTAAATACATTAACTAATTCAACTCCTGCTTGTGGTGGGAGTAAAGTTTGAATTGGAATATCTGTTAAAACTGCAGCGAGTATTATAGAATATATATAAACTTCGTTATCAATACCTACTTGCCCTCCTGAGCCTTTGGGAATATTTAGTGTAGCTACTACTGGAAACAACCTATTTAGAAGTTCAAGAGTATATAAACCATTAAAAGCACCTAATTTATCAGAACTAACAAGTTCAAATACAGGACAATAAGACATTCTAAGTAACCAACCTAATATATCAATTCCATTTTCTTGTGTAGAATAAACATCCAATAGACTAGCTATTTTATCTTCTGTTATACTAGTTCTTTCAAACATATCTGCATCTAAATATAAACGAAATGTTTCTCCCCAACAGCCTGAATCCATAATTGCTTTAACTGCAGTTGGTGCTACCACTGTTGCAAGTAACGTCTCATGAGTGTCGTCTGTTTTACCTCTAGTTACTTTTAAACCTTGTCCTTGTATAGATGTAAAAGTGGAATTTAATGTGTCATCGTATGTAGAAGATGCATCACCTCTTGTCAGTTTTAATCCAGACGCTTTGGGACTAGCTAGTCCTAATAGGGTAGTTACTTTAGTTGTAACATCTATTGACGCTTGAGTTGCATCTGCAAGTGAAGCTGAATTTAATTGAGTTGGAGAAATTTGTTCTGCTAAAAATGCTCCTGGCCCTATAACACCATAAGTTATAGAAATTCCTTTATTAGAAGCAGATTGATCCGGAATTTCTTGAACTTGGGAAACACGTATTGGAAAGGAAGATATAGGCGGTAATACTTTATTTGATACTGATCCATTTGGTGTACGACGAGTTAACGTTGGTACCCGTTCTGGTTGCAATTCCTCTTTGTTTGCCTTTGCCTTTGCATTTGCCTTTGCTTTTGTTGCTGGTTGTTGTTGTTGTGCTGATTTAGCGGATGATTCTTCTGCTTCTGCTACTGCGGATGACACTTCTGCCTCTGTTGTTTTCATTACTTCATCTCTCCCTCTGTTTAGCACTCCAGTTATTCTTCGTGGAATAGATAACATTGGTTCAACATCATTATTTACTGCCGCTGCGTCTACATTTTCTTTATTTTGTTTTGCTTTTCCTTTTGGCATTAATTATAATATATAACTATATAATTTCTACATGGTAACTTCTAAATATCATTTTTTCTTAAGGAACATATATGTTCACTTCATTATCTTTGTAATATCCTTTGTCTGCTAATGCCTGTGTATAATCCGCTCCTCCCCAATTCGGATCCATTGCATTATCACTATATAACATATTATAATTTGAATTCTTAATTTGATCCAATGGCGTTTTTAGATAAGCAATAATGCAAAAAACTAACAAATTTTATTATAAATATTTTATTATTTTAAAATATTTATATTTTATTATTATTTTATTTTTAATTTAATGCTTTCTTCGTTTAGAATATCTCTTTCCTTTGTTTAGCCGTTTTTTGGTCTTTCTTACAATTTTAATTCTACTCTTTAAAAGTCGTTTTGTAAATCGTTTATTTTTTTTATTTGCTTTTGATTTACCGCCTTTACTTTTAATACTACTACTACTACTTGACGATGACATTGCATAAACTGTACCTTTAGGTGATTCAGCTTTGGGAAGATCAGCTAATGTTTTTTCAGTTTTCCCCCATTTTGATACAGTTGGTTGAGAAGGTAATATTGGTTTTTTTATACCTAATAAGCCATAAGGGATAATTTTTGATGGTTGCTTATAATAATTATATAGTTTTTTTATTCGTTCTAATGCTACAGCATTCGTTATATCTTTTAATATATATTTTTCATCTTCTAATGTAATATAGTTGCCGATTATTCCTTCTCCTCCCCCCAAGCTACCTTTTGTTTGTCCCTTTCTCCGGGATGCATTTGTAGAAGATGTACCTATATCCTCATTAAATAACAGTCCCAAAGTTGAAGAAGTTTGAACAGCTGCTGGTGCTGAGTCCTCCATATTCATTTTTCTTAATTCACTTTGATCATCTACATGATAGGTTTGACGAGCTATACCTGCTAGAGGATAGTTACCAAAACATAAATGTTTATATAAAATTGTTATTATATTTTGCAAACAGGAATGAATTCTTCGACGAATTTCTTTTTTGTCGCCCAACATTGTATATAATTGATCATATAAAGTCGTTACATTTAATAAAAATTTTTTTATCTTTGGAGAATAAAAATCAAAATATTTTATTTTTGTATTTTTTTTAAGTTCAGAAATACTAAATTTGATCTGTATTCCCGTTAACTCATCAACTAACATAAAAAATTGGTCTTCAATTTGATCTAATGCTTGTTTAATTTCACCAATTTCATCTGTATGTAAACATTCTAATAATTTTATTTGAATTCTAGGATTAGCTAAAAAAGCATATAAAGTTTTAAATTTTTTTTCTGCATTACTAGCATTAAGATGATATTGGGATGCTAGCATAAGAGCTTTAAAATCTACAAATGATGAATCAATTAACTCGCTATCTTCTTGTTTTTCTCCGGGACACCATCCAGAATTAATAGTACACAGTTCAAAATCATTATAATATATAGTTGCTGGTTCACTTGAAATTACTAAGGTAGTTGTATCTCCTATTGATGCCGAAGCTGCGTCTCCTGCACTTACAGAATTTTGACCTAGAATTCCAAATATAGTTTTATTGACACCTCCTCTTTTTTGATTTAAATCTAAACAACCAATAACCTCAGGTCTAAAATGATAAGGAACTGTTACAAACCCGCGGGATTTAAACACATCCAATCTACTTGTATTTAATTCTGATTCTTGTGCAACATTTAATGAAGATTGGTAAACAGGTCCTTTATTTAATAAAACTCTTGTTGGTTCATCTTCCCCAGAAGCTAATTGCATAACACAAGTTCTTGTTCTAGATAACAGTTCAACTTGTTCTATTTCAAATTTTGCGGCATTTCTTGTTGCAAGCACAGTATACAAATTTTGAATTGCAGGTTGATATTCTATCATAGGTTGATAATCAACACCTTGACAAAATTCTTGTAATGATGTCTTTCCTGCTTCTAATTTACCACTATTAAAATTTAAGCTCTCCTGTACAAATTCAGCGGATTCTTGCTCTTGATAATAAATTTGCCAAAAATATGTAAATTGATCTTGAGATAAAAAGTTTTTTTTACAATAAGTATCAAATTCCGGGTCTTCAGGTCTAGGAATTGGTGGATTGCGTTGGAGATTAATAATAAAAAAATCATATAATTGTCTTTTAATCTGCTTTGCTATTCCAAAACAACGAATTGGAGAATGTTTATAGTCATGAGCTTGAATATCTCTTGAATTTTTTGTTAAAGCTTGATACGATAATCTTCCTTTAAAAACATTATAATTTAAAATTAATCTAGACATTTTTTCATACTTATCTTTATCTATTGCAAAAGCAGGAATATCATTAGTTCGTATAAAAAATTGAAGAAAATCATATAAATGACTACTGCCTATAGGAATCTCCATTAATTGAATAAAGTATTCCGATAATTCAGTTGTATTAGATATATCAGACCCCTCAATTAGATGTTCACGATGGATGACTCTAAGTTGACTGACAGCATCTTCAATTGCTCTTTCTACAGTATCAATTTGCGTAGCAATATCGGTTTCCATAGCTGAAGAAATTCCTGATGACCTCGGTGGATTTATTGTTAAAAATTTACTTAAGGAATCTTTAATAAACTTTATACTTTGAGATGATATTAAAAAAAAGATAGACATTAGCACATTGTCATCATAAATAAAAGTTTGTTCTGAGGATGATCCTCCGTATTTTATTGCCCCCATCACAGGAGCGTACTCTGTATTAACTACCGCACTATAGTCAAAAGAATTAAAACAACAAAATAAATTGGTTCCAACAAATGATGATAACATGGAAGCTTGTGACACATCTAAAGATGATTTTGTTAATAGAATTTTTGATAAAAGAATGGATGATTCTTTTAAAAAAGAATATTCAGGATCAGGTCTAGATAGATCTTCAGGTGATCGTGATGCAGCCAATTTAGTTATAGAGTCAATAATAATTAATATTCGTGCCGTTAGTAGCGTAGCAGTTGGAGAATCTAGAGAATCACGATTTTGAGATTTCCCAAATGCTGAATCAAATAGGCGTTGATAATCTTTACAAAAATCACTAATTTGTTTATAAAACTGGATTTCATTTTTGGAAAGGACATTAGGAGGATTTTTTAAGTAGTGAGACCTAAAATTTGGGGTATTTATTTCATCAGCTATTATTTTTGTGGTTTCCATGGCTAAAATTGTTAAACCAGCTATTGATAGTTCTCCGGAAACTCCAAAAGAAGGGTCTTGTTCCCGCCATCTATATAACATTCCATTTGCACGAAATAAATCTAATAACTGATTTGACTCTATTTTATAAGAGGTAAAACAACTTTTGGGGTCAGCGATAGGAAGAGCATCTGTCTTTTGATTTTGATACGCATTTAAAAATGTACTTATATTTGGACATTGAGGGTTACTTCTATTTAATTGTTCTTGAATCTGTTTTGTTAAGTCTTTTTGCATACGACTCTTTTGTATTCCATAGGTTAGATGAGTTTTTACTTCAGAAAAAGGTTGGGAAAATTGTTCTTGGGAAAAACCTTGTGACAAACCTTGTGACAAACCTTGTGATATACCTTCGGCAAATGGAGTATCCCAATTTTCTGCAGCTCCATCCCTTTGCTCCTCTAATCTTCTAGCTAAATCCAGGTCCTGGACTCCCAGCATAATTAGCGGACTTTGTTGGGTTGATGAACCAAAACCTAAAGGTGAAGGTGAAAAATTATTACCATTTATAGATTGCTGTCCATTAAACGATAAAGTATCCCATTCTTTATGGTGTTGTTGTTGTTGGTTATATTGTTGTTTAAGATCTTCTTTACATCTTTCAAGGTATATTTGTAATTCGTCACGTTCTGATGTAAGCATTCTAATTTGTTGATTCAGGGGTTCAATTTGGTTTTGTAAGTCGGTTATCTGAGCAAAAAGCTGAGCATTATCAGTGTCACTATCTTGAATTTTTTGTCGTAAGCCAGTAATCTCAGCATTAAGTGGTTGAATTTGGTTTTGTAAGTCGGCAATCTCAGCATTAAGTTGTTCAATTTGTTGATTGAATCCGGCAATCTCAGCATTAAGTTGTTCAATTTGAGCTTGACAGTTAGCTAGATTCTGTTGGCAGTCCTGCAACTGTTGATTAAGGGCTTCTAACTGTTGTCTAAGTTTTATATTTTCTTCATACATATTTTGATCTGCATCAACAGATGAATTACTTCTTTTAATTGGAGGATTATTTGGATTCATTTATATATATTGATATATATTTTTCATTTATTTTTTAAATAAAAGTATATATACCTTAATTTAATAATTTTGAATTATAGTAAATTTAATAATTAGTATTATTATTATAATTATTAAGTTATGTATTTAAAATATCAATTTCTTAAGGAACATATATGTTTACTTCATTATCTTTGTAATATCCTTTGTCTGCTAATGCCTGTGTATAATCCGCTCCTCCCCAATTCGGATCCATTGCATTATCACTATATAACATATTATAATTTGAATTCTTAATCTGATCTAATGGCGTTATTGCTCCCACATAATAAGATGATTGATCAAATGCTGGATATCCATTTTGGTTATACGGTTGATCTGACTGAGTCGCATCTACTAAAGGAGTAAATTTTAATGGTAATGACACAGGAGGGGTAGGAGGTAACCCTCCTTGCATCTCAGTAACACTTGGTCTTACTTTATATACACGATTACCCTGTGCATCATAAGTGTTTTGGACATAAAGCACTGGACAGCGAATTCCAGCACCGCGTTGCCATTCTAAAAATTCAGTATATTCCTCTAAATTATTAAAAACAATAGGATTTACACCAGGGACTTGTGCAATATTAGAGTTATACAAATAATATTTAGCACCTTTTTGAATTAATAAATTAGGACAACGTAATTCACCGTTCATTGTAGTTAGTCCTTCAAGCATTTTAGGATTATTGGCATAACGAATATAAAAATACAAACCACCTAAAAATACAATTATTATCAATAAAAATTTTAATGATGTCATATATACTATACATTTAAAAAAATATAGCAAATATAAGTAAATATATTTTTTATAAACTTATAATATATAATGCATGTATTACATATAAATTCTAAGCAAGAATCCAAAAATATAGATAAGTACATAAAAAATGGTTCAGATGTATTTATTATGATTTATATGGTTGGCTGTGGTCCATGTAATGCAACTCGTCCTGAATGGGCAAAAATTGAATCTGCGTTAAAAACCCAGTATAAAGACAATAATAACCTAGTTGTAATTGACATAAATAAAGATTTTTTACCTTTTATTAAGAATTTAGGTCCAATTGATGGATTTCCAACAATTAAATACATTGGTAATCATGGTAAAACGGTGGAAAACTATGAAAAAGAAAGATCTGTTGATAGTTTTATAAATTGGATTGAAAGCAAAATAAATACTGTCATTTCAACAGAAGAAACGAGTTCACCAGAAGCAGTTTATAAACGAATTGTAAAAACAGAAAAGCACAAGGGTTTAAATCATTATAGAAAAACACGACGACAACATCATAAAAAAACACGTCATAATAAAAATCGTCATAAAAAAGTAATGAGAGGAGTTAAACAAAGAGGAGGCAAATGGTCAAAAAAATACAAAGCATCAATAAATTGTTCAAATCCAAAAGGGTTCTCTCAAAAACAACATTGTAAATATGGTCGGAAATAATATGGTCGGAAATAATATGACCGAAGATTAATATATTATAAAATGAACTTAAAGCTCTTTAAGTTGTTTCTATAATATATTAATTAATTAAATCCAAACTTTGAAACAGTTTTTCAATTCTAGGAAAAAACTGCATTTCATTTAATAATTTTTCTTTTTGTTTTCTGATCGCATTTATTCTTTGAGACCACCAATCTTCCTCTATTGCTTTTTTTATAATTTCATAAGATTTTTCAAAATCTTTCATATCTAATAATACAAATGCATTTTCATCTACATAATCTGATACATTTGGGCAACCATAATAAAAACATAAACATTCACACAAAATAGGTTCCCATAATTTTTCTGTAATATAATTATTTTCATAATTATTTTCAACCATAAAATAATATTTATATGGTATGTAACCGTCGCTTTTATTTTCATAATTTAAAATAGAGTTATAATTTTTGAAATCATGTGTATTATTTTGACTAAATATATCCATTTGTATATCATTTTTATATTCTAAAAATTTCAAAAAATCAATCCTATGTATATGACCTTCATCAAAATATTTACTACTACAAATAGATGATATTTTATCTATTTTATTTTCATAAATTAAATTACTCAATTCATGATAAGTTTTTTCTAACTGCCAATAAACATTATTATATTCATTTGTTTTTCTTCCATATACCTTTAAAAATTTTGTTTCATCAGGTAAAGACCAATTTCCCCATGTTTTGACTCCCCAGTGTTTGTTTTCATTGTAAACCCAAGGTTCCATTTGAAACAATATTGTTTTTTCAGGTATATAATATTCAGAATCATTCAAAGGCTGATTTATAATAATATAATAGTCTATATTTTCATTTAACCAAGTCATTTCTATATTATTCCATGAATACCCATTATTACTATTACACATATTAGACCATTCTTTACATAATTGCTCAGAAGAACACCAATTACATAACATTTTAATACGAATTTTATTATTCTTTTCCTGACTATTTTCTTTTATTGTTAGTGTAATATTATCTTCATTATTATCTGTATGGATATTTTTTAAATATAAATTATTATAATAGTCTTTTTTTATATAAATTCCATCATTTTCGTTAAAATAATTGGATCCTGTTAACTCAACTATCTTATTTTTAAAAAATCCAAGAGTATTAAATGCTACACAAGAATTATCTGCTAATGCTGTTTCCATATTTTCGTAAATATTTTTATTATTATAATATATATCAAAATTCATCTGATCAACATTAGGAACAAATATAAATTCTGATTCAATATCATTTTTAAAAATTAACGAATCATATGTATTTTGTATATCAGAATCTATTTTTTTTCCATTTTCATTCCATTCTGAGAAGACAAGATGTGGTTGACATTCATAACAATTCAATTCTTTATTAATTTTGATCAAATAATCAATACCATGTTTTATTCCATTTTTTTCAATATATTCTAATAATATTCGTGCTCCATTCTTGTTTATAGAATATGAAAAGCTTCCTCCAATATATAGATCTTTATTCAATAGAGATATTTGAATATTGTTTGATTCATTATTATAAATATTATAATTTTCTTCTCTTTTTTTCTCAAACATGGAATATCCCAAAAATAAAATATCTTTTGATAAAAAATTACCATTTTCTTTAAATAAATTAATTACTTTCATAAAATTAGGATTAAAAACACAATCATCTTCCAATACTAAATAATATTCATTATTTGAATCTTTAATAAGTTTTTTCCATAAATTAAAATGACTTAATGCACAACCAATTACACCTTTTCTATAATTAAAATCATTATTTTTAAACAAATTAAAAATATCTTTGTCTCCTTTTAATGTTAAACCGTTTACAGCATTAATAAATTCATATTCTGATGAATTAATATTAAGCAAACTCAATCTTTCAATTATAGACTTTTTTCTATCTTCGCGATATTCCAAATTAATAATTTTAATAAAAGTATTTGTATTTGTATTTGTATTTGTATTTGTATTTGAAAATTGTATTTCATTATTAAGTTCATAAGCATTTTTTATATTTTGTTGCCTAATTTGTTTACCAATATGAAGACTATTTATACTATTAAAAAATGCTGATTTGTAACCCGAACTAGTCCATTTTAAAGCATAATCCATTTCAAAAAAATTATTTGAAGAATTAAAATTACCCAATTCTAAAATAGTTTTTACGTCAATTAACGATGGTCTAAAACTAAAATGTGGCCAATAATGACAGTTCTTGTAAACAGCTTTTAAACTATTGTTATGATGATGTAATACAATATTAGAATCATCGCTTTCTTGATGACCTAAAATATTATAACAACTAACAGTTTCCCCATAATTACGATTAAATAATACTTGCTTGATTAAACCATATTTTTGTAGTTTATTTAATTGATTTATAGCATCTTCTATATAATTTTGTTTATGATAAAATAGCCAATCATCTTCCATATGAAACCAATATGTTGGTTTCAAATGATTTATTTTATCCCAAATTACATTCATACTTTTCCGATGTCCTTTTTCGTCTATTGATTTCATATGATAATTGATCCATGGAAATAATGTTATCATCTCATTTCTATCCTGTGTCGAAGAATTATCATCTACGCAAAACCAATAATCTATTTTATTTAAATCGGTCCAATGATTTAACAAAGAAAAAACAGTTTGTTTAAATAAATCTAATCGCTTACATGTTGTAAATGTGATAATGATGGTAGGATTCTCTTTGTTAGTAAAATTATAAACACTACTTGTTGTTAGTAATTGTCTACATTTAGCAAACAATCTATTCCATATTTCTATTAGTGATTGTTCAATATTATCTTTATTTAATGCGATCATTTTGATTACTTCATTAAAATTATAAAATAACTGTAAAACGTTTTCATTAGTATCTATATCAATTAAATCTATATAAAATTTAAAATTTTGGATTGTTAGTTTTAATAAATGGTAAGGTAATAATCTATTTAAAAATATTTTTTTACAACAATTGTATCCAGATTTAAGATCATGTATATAAAAAGATGCTATTGAATTGTAGTATTCCAAATAATCATTATATGGTCCTAATGATAAAAATAATTTACCTTCACCAGGTCTTTTATAATCTTTAAATTTATAATATAACGCATTTACTAACAAATGTTCATCTTTCCTTCGTAAATACTCAATTGCACTTATTATACCTTCAATTCTTTCGGAATCAAATTCTATAGATTTATACCAATAATGTAAAGCAGTTTCGTTATCATCTTTTTGCATATATATTTCTCCTAATTTTAAACAACTATAATATTGTTCTTGTTTCCACATTTGCAAAGTTAAGCATTTTTTATACCATTCGATTGCTTCATCCATATATTTTAGACCAGCATCTTTATAACTTTGTGCACAATAAAATGCATAACGATATGCTAACCCTCGGTCTCCAAATGATTCCTCTTGAAAAAAAGCATTTTTTAAAATAGTTGCATCATTAATATATTTTAATGGATTTTTACTTCTATTACCTTCTCTTCCTGATTGAACATAATAATTTCCTTGAATCATGGTCTCTGTAACTGGTTCTAAATTTACTAAAAATTCATGTAAAACTCCTTTAAATGCCCATTTTTTCTTATTATTTAATAATAATGGTCTAAAATATGTAAAATCTAGACCAAATTTAAGTAAATATCTATCATGATTATAAACCGAAGGTAAGATAAAATTTTTATGTATTGAATCATCTGCATCAAAAATAAATAAAAAATCAGTTTTTCCAAATGCATATTCTAAAGCTTTAGTTCTATTATATCCAAAATCTTTCCATTCGTCTTGTATTAATTCTCCAGGAATATTTTTCTCTTTAAAATAGTCAATAATAAGTTTTATTGTGTTATCTGTAGATCCAGTATCACATATTACCCAATAACTTATGGGAATATATGTTAGTATATTATCAAATGTTTGTAAGATAATATGAGCTTCATCTTTAACAATCATGTTTAAACATATTGTTGGATTCATTATATAAAAAATATTAATTATTTTTATATAATAATTATTGAATTATATTATAAAATTTAACATTTAAAATTATCCTTAGAATAACCAATTACTGCACAAGCAATACGTTTACCGGCATGCCCTGTTGTTAAACTATCTGGAAATCCACCTTTACCACAATCATCCTCGTCTTCATGTATAATTAAACCCCTACCTATAATATTTGCTTTGGATCCACGTAATTTAATAACATTGTCATAAAATGTATATTTAGCCTCACCTTTGTTGTTAGTATGAATATTACCAAGATCCCCTACATGTCTAATAGATTGTCCAGGACATCCATGGGTTAATCCATATGGATTAAAGTGTGCACACATACTTGTACATTTATCGCTTAAGTCTCCTGCTTCATGAACATGAAAACCATGTAGAGAATTTGATTTAAGACCAGAAAGATTGAGATCTATTTTGACTTTTGAACCAACTTCAGAAAACTTCACGGTTCCCTTAATTTCATCTGTAAATACTGCAATTGCTTTTATTCCTTTAATCATATATACGTATATATACAAATTGATATTTAATTTTAAAAATATAAAATTAAATTAGTTTTATTTTTTATTTTTTTGAAATTATAGAAAAAGTAAAAAAAATTGAATTAAAAATATAATAATTACAATAAAGTATTTAATAAACCAAACTTTCGTTCAAAACAATCAAATCAAATCAATAATGGAATTTCTTGCCGCAGAATTATCTTGTGAAGTAGCTGTATCAGTAGCCGTTGAAGAAGCAGCTCTTGAAGAAGCAGCTCTTGAAGAAGCACATTTGTATAAAATAGTATTACCACCCTTAAATGAAATTACCAATAAAACACATGGAGGGCCTAATCCTGAGTCCAATAAAGTATTTGAAAATTTCTACGCTGGAGCGTTTCCTGGGGAAATAAACGATAAACTTAATGATGAAAATTTAATTAAATTATTGAATGAGGGCTTTGACACATTTGTTTGTATGATGTCGGAGTATAATCCTGCTTCATTAGAGAGACAATGGCGTCGTGATCCTCGTATAGTAAGGCCATATATGAGCGACATTAACCGAATTTTAGAAAATAGAGAAGCATATCCAACTCTTGAACCAATTGTTTCAAACAATATAACTTTTAAGCATTACCCTATAAAAGATATGAGAACAATCTTGGATGCAGAAACGTTACAAGCGGCTAGAGAAGTGGCTGATTTGCTAAGAGCAGGTAAAAAAGTGTATTTACATTGTTGGGGTGGTCATGGTCGCACTGGGGTTATTGTTTGTTTGGTATTATGTTTAGAATGTGGTATTACTGCAGAACAGGCATTTGAATTTTGTCAGAGGTGTCATGACGTCAGAGAAAATAATTGTTTACAAACACCATCGCCCCAAACACTTTTGCAAAGAGAGCAAGTAAAAAGAATTAGCAAAACGTTATAAAAATTAAAATATAAAATGTAATTGTATTTGTATTTATACCTGTAATGTAAATATGTAATTTTTTTTATTTTTTTTTTATTGTAAAAAATTGAATTAGAAATAATAAAATAGTTTATATTATATTAACAAAAATGGAATACGTCTTCAAACTATTTGAATTTAACGTTTATAATCAAAAAAGTCTAGAGAATGACTCAGAAGAAGATGAGCCAAAATTTAATAAAGATACAAATGAATTTTCTATTCAAATGTATGGTATAAATGAACAAGGAGAAACAGCATCAATATTAGTAGAAGGTTATCAGCCTTTCTTTTATCTTAAAGTAGAAAATAGTTGGGGCCAAACAAAAAAACTTGAATTTTATGATCATTTAAAGGCAAAGGTAGGTAAATATTTTCAGGATTCAATTATAGAATGTAAATTAATTGAAAGAAAGAAATTATATGGATTTGATGCAGGTAAAAAACATAGATTTATTGAAATAAAATTTGCAAATATAAATATATACAATAAAGTAAAAAATTTATGGTATGAGGATATCGTAAATGAGGACGGTGAAAAAGAGCGTAGATTATTAAAAAATGGGTATAATTATGGTAGTTCTAATATAGAACTATATGAAGCAAATATTCCACCACTTTTAAGGTTCTTTCATATTCGGGAAATTAGTCCTTCAGGCTGGGTAGCATTACCTATAAAAAAAACAGTTGAGTTAAAAGGTATAAATAAAACAACTACATGTAATTACGAATTTTGTATAAATTATAAAAACGTTATACCTTTGAATAATAAGGAAGATAGAGTTCCTTATAAAATAATGAGTTTTGATATTGAAGCATCAAGTAGTCACGGAGATTTTCCAGTACCAATAAAATCATATAAAAAATTAGCAACTAATATTGTAGATTATTTTGCAAAATTAGGTGATATATTAAATGAAGAATGTAAAACAATTTTACGTCAAATTATTAAAGCAGCTTTCGGTTACACTATTTTAGAAAATATAGATTTAGTGTATCCAAAAGAGTCAATAAGCGATGAGAAAGAATTAATTAAAAGGACAGAAAATTGGTTGAAGACAAAAGTTAGGGATCAAAACAATGATTCAAATGAACATTTGATTGAATCACTTTTTGAAAATGCAAATAAAGCAATTGCTTCAAAAGAAGAAAAGGATGTGGACGAAGGAGCAGATTCAGATGATGATTCAGATTTAGAAAATGAAATAATAGAGGAACCAAAATATTTTAAGGTACAGTCAGGATTCAAACAACAATATAAAAATAAAGAATCAACAATTGTGGATATTATGTGTGATAAGAAGTTTGATAGAGAAGGAAAAATTAGCGAACTAATTAGATCATTAAGAAATCATTTTCCGGCGTTAGAAGGAGACAAAGTGACATTCATAGGTTCAACATTTTTAAAATATGGAGAACAAGAACCATATTTAAATCATTGTATAGCATTAAATTCTTGTGATAAAGTGCCTGTTGCAAATTCAATAATTGAAAGTTATGAAACAGAAAGAGATGTTTTATTAGCATGGACTGAATTAGTTCAAAAAGAAAATCCTGATATAATTATAGGCTATAATATATTTAGTTTTGATTATGAATTTATGTTTAGAAGATCACAAGAATTATCATGTGTACAAGAATTTTTAAGATTATCTAGAAATAAGGATGAATTATGTGCAACACCAGATTACAAAAATCCATCAAAAATAGATATTGATCGTAGTTCAACTACTTTAGCCTCAGGTACATATGAATTGGCGATTATAAAAATGAATGGTCGTTTGCAAGTGGATATGTTAAATTGGTTTCGCAGGACAGAAAATTTGACGTCGTATAAGCTGGATTATGTAGGCGGACATTTTATAGGAGATGATGTTAATTCACTATTACATGAATGTAGGATTGAATCAGATGGAGCTCAAATTACCAGAATACAAACAAATAATATGACTGGTCTACAAGAGGAGAGTTTTATACATTTTCAAGAAATAAATCACAGCAGTGATTATTATAAAGAAGGACAAAAATTCAAAGTTCTTAAGGTATCTAAAGAAGAGGGATGGTTTGAAATTTTAGGACATGAAAATCCATCTGGTAAAAAAGTAAAATGGGGCTTAGCTAAAGACGATGTTACGCCTAAAGATATTTTTAGAATGACTAATGAAGGACCAAAATCAAGAGCAATAATTGCCAAATATTGTATACAAGATTGCAACTTGGTTCACTATTTATTTAATAAAGTAGATGTGGTAACTGATTTAGTTGAAATGGCTAAATTATGTAGTATACCCATGAGCTTCCTAATATTTAGAGGTCAAGGAATTAAGCTTACCAGTTATGTAGCTAAAAAATGTAGAGAAAAGGGTGTATTGATGCCATGTATTAACAAAGGATCAAAAGATGATGGTTATGAAGGAGCTATTGTATTACAACCTAAATGTGGGTTATATCTAGATGATCCAGTATGTGTTGGTGATTTTGCGTCTTTATATCCCAGCTCTATGTTATCAGAAAATCTTTGTCCTAGTAGTAAAGTTTGGACAAAAGTATATGATTTAGCAAGTAATTTAATATTGGAAACAGGTGAGAAAAACGGGGAAGGATCTTATATTTATGATAATATACCTGAATATGAATATGTAGATATAAGATTTGATACATATCGGTGGATAAGAAAAAGTGCTAAATCTAAAGCCGAAAAGGTTAAATCTGGTTATAAAATATGTAGATTTGCACAGCCATTAACAAATGCTGAAGGTCAAGAAGAAAAAGCAATTATGCCTTCTATTTTACAGGAATTGTTGAAAGCAAGAAAAGATACCAGAAAATTAATTCCCCAAACTTCAGACGAATTCATAAAGAATGTATTAGATAAACGACAGATTGCATATAAAGTTACTGCAAATTCTTTATATGGACAATTGGGAGCAAAAACTAGCACATTTTATGAACCTGATATTGCTGCATCTACAACTGCTACTGGTCGTTTATTATTGACTTTCGCAAAACGAGTGGTAGAAGAATGTTATGCAGACACAAATATTGACACCAAATATGGTCTAGTAAATACAAAAGCAGAGTATGTATATGGCGACACGGATTCAGTATTCTTCAAATTTAACCTCACAGATAAAGAAACTGGCGAAAAAATTATAGGAGAAAAAGCCCTAGAATTATCTATAGAAATTGCTCAAGAAGCATGTCATAGTGTATCTAAAGTTTTAAAACAACCACATGATTTTGAATATGAGAAAACATTTATGCCATTTTGTTTACTATCAAAGAAGAAATATGTTTCAATTAAATATGAACATGATCCTAAAAAAGGAAAACGAAATGAAATGGGTATAGTATTAAAGCGTCGTGATAATGCTCCTATTGTAAAAGACGTGTATGGTGGGGTAATAGACATTTTAATGAAAGAGAAAAATATTCAAAAGGCTATTGATTATGTAAATAGTTGTTTAAAAGATTTAGTTGATGGAAATGTTCCTATTGAGAAACTAATTATTACAAAATCATTACGTTCCTTTTATAAAAATCCACAAGGGGTAGCTCACAAAGTGTTAGCTGATAGAATAGCTCAAAGAGAGCCAGGAAATAAACCAACATCAGGAGATAGAATTGCCTTTGTATACATTGTGAATAAAAATGTAGAAAAGGGAAAAAAAATGTTACAAGGCGATAAAATTGAAACACCTGAATTTATTAAAGAGAATAATTTACAAATAGACTATTCATTTTATATTACAAATCAAATCATGAAGCCATTGTTACAACTCTTTGGACTAGTATTAGAAGATATATGGATGTCACAAAAACCACCAAGACGAGTGAAAGTAACAAACCTAAAAAAGGAAATAGAAAATATTAAAGTTTTGGAAGAAGATGAAAAGAAATGTGAAAAGAAAATAAGTAAAATAAAGGATAAAGAAGTGCAAGCACTAATATTTGATAAATATCTAAGAGATACTAACAATATAAAATTAGGAAATCAAAGCATAGTAAAAATGTTTTCTAAAAAGTAATAATATTTGTAATAATATTTGTATTACGTTTAAAAAAAGTTTATAATTTATTTTTTATTTATAATGTCAATTTCTGATTATTTTAAAAATAATGGTATAGCAGTAGAAGGAAATGTAGAACAAGTTCCTCAACAAATGGATAATATATTATCCATTATAAAAATGATCAATAAATCTAATATTAATATTATGGAAATTGGGTTTAATTCGGGACATTCGGCTAGTTATTTTTTATCAAATAATTCAAATATTACAGTTACTTCATTTGATATAGGTGATCATAATTATGTCTTGGACGCAAAAAGATATATAGACATGTTATATCCACTAAGACACACACTTATTATAGGTGATAGTAGATTATCAGTTTTAAAATTTATAAAAGATTATCCAGATATAAAATTTGATATAATTTTTGTAGATGGTGGTCATACATATGAAATAGCAAAAGCTGATATGGAAAATTGTTTTAATTTAGCACACAAAGATACAATTGTAATCCTTGATGATACAATTTTTACTGATAATTGGACAGAACCTTGGAATATTGGTCCTACAAAAGTTTGGAATGAATTTCTATCAACAAATAAAATTACTGAGTTAGGAAGAGCAAACTATTGGTCAGGTAGAGGAATGGCTTGGGGAAGATATATATTTAATTAGATAAGTAATTTAAATAATACATAAAAAAATATGTATTATTTACTATTTTCATTTTAAAAATTATAATTGATTTAAATAATTTTAATAATAATTTTTTATTTTATAATATAATTTTTTATTTTTAAGCGAATGCATGACTAAGCGTTTGATTTTTCAACATTTTTGTTAGTAGTTGTACTTGCTTTTCAAGTTGCATCAACTTAGTTTCAAAATCTTGTGAAACTTGTGAAACTGAAAATGGTTCCTCACAATTATTCAAGTTGGGTTGCATATCAAGCATAGGGGTAGTTTGGTTTAATTGATGATAATTGCTGTACAAAACATTGTAGTCAGCAAATCCCTCTTGATCTAACTTCAACATAATTGCATTAGGAGTTCTTTGATGCTTTAAAGCAATATCGTCAATTGGCATTTGAAGGAGTTCAAATTCTCGTTGCAATTGCAAACACTCATTTACGTTCCAGCGATTTCTAAATCTCTTGTAAGAATTCATTTCTATAATACAATATATAGTAGTATTTCTTTATATTCTTTCAATAATTATATTATTGTGATCTGTTGTTAGTAGGATTAGGATTTAAATTTGGTCTTATAAATGTTTCATATAAAAATATATTATTAGATGGATCCATGACAATACGATCATTGTTTTGATTTGTAGATGAAGGATATAAAATAGATTGAAAAATTCTACTCGTAAGACTATCTAATAAATTATTTGTAATATCAGGATTAGTTAAATCAAAACTTAATTGATCAATTTCATTAGTTTCTGGATTTCGCAAAACATTGTAATTTGTAAATGAGGATTCGTTTATTGGTCTATGTGTTTGTTCATCCCTTTGTTCATCTCTTAGTTCATTTCTTGGTTCATTTCTTTCTTCATTTCTTTGTTCATTTATCGGAGTTGTTTGATTATTGTTAGTTGTTTGATTATTGTTAGTTGTTTGATTATTGTTAGTTGTATTACGATTAGATAAACGATGATTACGAATATCATATCTACAAACTGGACATCTTACATTATTTTCAAACCATTCTTGAAACTGAGATTGACAAAATAAATGTCCACAAGGAATTAGTTGTATCACCATTTCATCTAAATCAAATCTTTCTAATGAAATTGGACATGATTCAGATAATGGTGTTTCGATATCTCCATAACGAATTCTTCTTGAAGCATTTTGCAATTGTTCCGGTGTAGGACGAACAGCAACAGTTGAATTTAAAAAATTGTTTAAAAATGAAGCCAATTCATTACTCCTAAAATTATTATTTGGTATATTATTTGATATATTATTTGGAATACTATTATATATATTAGAATAAATGGAAGGGTTAGAATAAATGGAAGAGTTAGAATAAATAGAAGGGTTAATAGGAGAATTATAATCATAATATATAGATTGATATGATGGTCGTGTTTCATTTAATAGCCTATTAATATATCTGTTCAATTGAGTGTTAGAATATCTAGAATGTCGGTTAATTCTATTGTTTCTTGGTTGATTACTAACAATAACATTTTGTATATTACCTCTAATTTCATCTAACATGTCAAGTAAACGTTCAATATGTAAGTTAGTTTGATTATACTGAGTAACATACATATCAATTAATCGCCGCTGATCATTGGATAAATTATAATTTGAATTTGACATATATAATATATTATATGAAATATGTTTAAATATAAACCAATAAATAATTTATATTAAATAAATGAATTTTGAAAAATATAAAGACAGTGGTTTATCAGGATTAACAAATTTAGGTAATACATGCTTTTTAAATTCAACTATGCAAGTATTATCACATACATATGAATTAAATAAATTTTTAGAAATGCAAACATATAAAAAAAAATTAAATAACAAATATGATTCTGCACTACTTTTAGAATGGGATAACTTGAGAGAGATCTTATGGAAAGAAAATTGTATTGTTTCTCCAAATAAATTTGTGAGAACTGTTCAAAAGATTGCACAAATAAAAGGTCTAGATATGTTTACTGGTTTTAATCAAAATGATTTGCCAGAGTTTTTAATATTTGTAATTGATTGTTTTCATAATGCTTTAGCGAGAGAAGTAAATATGACAATTGAAGGAGAAATGAAAGACGAAAAAGATAAAATAGCTGTAAAATGCTTTGAAACGGTTAAAAAAATGTATGAAAAAGATTATTCAGAAATATGGAATATATTTTATGGTATTATTGTTTCAAAATTAGAAAATGTATTAACAGGTGATACTGTTAGTATGATTCCAGAACCATATTTTATAATAAATTTACCTATACCGGAAAATAATAAAAATCCCTCTTTAATAGATTGTTTTGATTTATATGTTGAAGGTGAGATTTTAGACGGTGATAATTCACTTACAGAAGAAATAACAGGAAAGAAAATTGCTGTAAAAAAAAATATAATGTTTTGGAGTTTTCCAAATATTTTGGTTATAGACATAAAAAGATTTAATGCAATGAATAGAAAAAATCAAATAATGGTTGATTTTCCTATAGAAAATTTGAATTTATCCAAATACGTTATAGGTTATAACAAAGATTCATATGTTTATGATTTATATGGTGTTTGCAATCATAGTGGATCTTCTTTGGGAGGCCATTACACATCATTTGTAAAAAATGCAAATGGAAAATGGTATCACTATAATGATACAAGTGTTCAAGAAGTTGCTTTAATACAACAAATTGTTAGTTCAAAAGCCTATTGTTTTTTTTACAGGAAACGGTCTATTATTTAATAAATAAATGAATAACATGATCAATAATTACAAAATCTATATATTACAACTTTTAATATTTAGATTTATATATATAATATATGGACGATTCAACAAATTCAACAAATACAGTAAGTAGTGGTTTAGGAACTATAGCTAATAATACATACGATTATATTAATAGTTTATTATCTAATCCAACGCTTATTATTATTTTAGTTATAGTAATAATAATATATTTGATAATATTTTTATCTTTAGGTGGAGAAAAAGATGGTCAATCAAATATAGCGACAAATTCAGAAACAATTTCAAATACCAGTTCAACAACAATTACTGTAATAATTTTTGCATTTTTAATAATTTTAACAGTAATTAATGGTGTGCAGTATTTTTTTGGTATAGATATTATAGCCCAAATTAAAAACTTATTTACAGGAAATCCTGAAGTAGATATTGTAGTAAATAATCCTATACCAGTTAATAATAATACTCCAAACATAATATCAAGACCACAAGTTTTTAATATTCCAGAAAATAATTATGTCTATCCAGATGCAAAAGCATTATGTTCTGCATATGGTGCTAGATTAGCAACATATAAAGAGGTAGAGGATACTTACAATTCAGGAGGCGAATGGTGTAATTATGGTTGGTCAGATGGTCAAATGGCATTATATCCAACTCAACAAAAAACTTGGGATAACTTACAAATGATAGAGGGTCATGAAAATGACTGTGGTAGACCAGGAGTAAATGGGGGTTATATTGCAAATCCAGCAGTAAAGTTTGGAGTAAATTGTTATGGAATGAAACCGAGGATAAATTCTACAGAGGAGGATCTTATGGCTAATGAACCCATTTATCCAAAAACATTAAAAGATATAGCAATGGAAAATAGGGTAAATTATTGGAAGGATAAATTAAGCCAAATAATTGTATCACCTTTTAATCACGATAGTTGGTCAAAATTATAAATTAATCGTTTTTATAATTTATAACCAACTATCGTTTTTATAATTTATAAAAAAAATGATTTTTAAATAATTCGTATGTTAATGTATATTGAAAATAGGTGTTGCATATCAATAAACAAATAAAATTTAGAATTGATAAAATAGTAGCAAATCTTAATAACTTGATGATATAATTATAACCAATAATATAATAAGTAATTATTTTTAAATGGTTTTCATTATAAGTTATATTTTTTCTACATATAGGACATGAATTTGTTTTTTGTATCCATATATCTAAACAATCAACATGCATCAATACATTACAGTTACAAGTTACAATATATTTATCCAAATTTTTAATATAGAATAATTCATCATTTATTTCATTTTTAGACCAACAAATTATACATAAATTTTCCTGAATATTTTTTGTGGTATTTTTATTAATTTTATTTTGATAAATATAAAATTGTTCATTTTCATCTGAAGTATAAATGGTATAATACATTATTATTATTAATAGTATAATAAAAATGTATAAATAAATTATTTTTGTTTATGAGTTTTATTATTAGTAGGTTTAAATTTTTTAATATGTTTACGGGTTTTACGTTTTCTTTTTTTATCTACCTCTACTAAACCAAATAGTTTATCAAATATATCGTCTGGTAACATTTCATGATTCTTATAACGATCCTTAGAATAAGAATCTGTATTTGTTTTAGTTATTCTTTGGTTTATAAAAAATACACCAGCTGGAACAGCTAAATTTTCAAAAGGTGTAGAAACTTTACCACCGTCTTGAGTATTATCGTTATTTATTGTCCTCATAGGAGATTCACCTGAATTTAAAAAAAAAGAGTTAACTTTATACCCTCCTCCTATGAATTCAGTTTCACCATCTTCTCCAACTCTTTGCATAAAAACAAATTCATTACCACCTAATAATTCATTATTATAATTTAAATCAGTACTCATATAAAATAAGTTGATATAAATTAATTACTATAATATCGCTTTATTTCGGGAATATATTTAATTTCACGCTTATTTTTAATATATTCAATAATTTTTTTAACTTGATCTTCATTTTTAATGATTTCAGAGAGACAAGTTTCTAAATACTTGAATGTTAAAGGTTGTGTTTCTTTAATCTTAACAAATTTAAGTTGACCATCATTAATTTTAATAGAAGCATTAGATAATTCTTCAGTTTGAATATGTTGATTTATCTGTTGAGAAATAATATTTTTTTTATCACGTAATTCCTTTACCTTTTCAGTAAATGATTTTAGTTGATTATCAATAGAAACCCATTGTTGAATTTGATGTTCAAAGTTCATAGTAATAGATTATAAAAAAATAAGGGATTTTAAAAATAAAATATAAATCTGAGTTCTTTAAATTATAAAATTAATATATTAAATATTTAATTTAAAGAACTAATCTAACGACGACGACTGCCTTTGAAACGACGACTTTGATTCTTGCTGCTTCTGTTAGGTCTAAAAAGTTGTTGAGCTGCTAATATTGCACCTGGAACAATTGCTTGATTTGCAACAGCCATCCAAGATCCTCCTTTTTTTCCAGAACGCTTCTTTTTACGTCCTCCTCCTCCCATATTTGGATTGAGATATGGTTGAGCATCTTGTGCATTTATATTTCCATTCGGTACAATATTATTACTTTGAATAGTGCCTGCATTTTGTCCTGGTTGAAGTGTTAATGAATTCATAAATTGGTTCCATCCATTTCCTACAGTTCCATTTACCCAACCCCATGCACTAGGAGGATTTCCTGCTAAATTACCACCATGTTGTCCACGACGAGCAGTTTTAGACTTAGAATGAGATTTCCTTCTTTGACTTCTATGTTTGGTCATTATATATTTAAATAAGAAAAAATACTAATGAAAAGTATTTATCACATTTTTATTACGCAATAATGTTACTAATATTAATAAAATTGCTAAAATTAAAATAAATATTAAAAATACCAGAAATATAATTACATAAATATATGGATAAATTTCATATAATATTAAGTCTGTTACTGGTGAAAATAATATCTTTATTTCATTTCTAACATCTTCTGTTTTTAATATGTCTAAACATTGCTTTATTAATGAATCCTTCATTTTTATATAAAATAATAAAAATATAGTTTAAAATTTACGTTATGTAATATGCGTGTTTTTTTAATTTTATTTTTCTCTATTTTCAATAAATAATGGATAATATTATTGAACCCACGATTGATTATGACTTTTCAAAATTATATTTAGGACCTCCTACAACTTTATCTGGTGGTGCTTATTTTACACGAATTATGTATAACACTAACAAATCTATTTATATTCAAACTCCAAAAAGTTTAACTAAACAGGGTTTTATTAAAAGTGGTAAAAAAATTTATACTGATCTTATGTTTGATAATAATGATACTGTATTTATTAATTGGATTGAAAATTTAGAAACAAAATGTCAAGAACTTATTTTTAATAAAGGACAATCATGGTTTGAAAATAAATTAGAAAAAGATGATATTGAGACATCATTCTCATCTCCATTTAAAATTTTTAAATCTGGAAAATATTATTTATTAAGAGCTAATGTCAAATCAAATATTAAAATCTATGATGAAAATGATCAAATTATTACCAGTGAAGAAATTGCTTCTGATAAAACAATTATTTCTATTTTAGAAATACAAGGAATTAAATTTTCTTCTAGAAATTTTCAAATTGAAATTGAACTTAAACAAGCTATGATTGTTAGTCCTGATCCATTTTTAGATGAATGTTTTATTAAAAAACCTATTAAAAAAATAAATTCTAATATGATTCATGATAACATGTCGTTAGAATTAAATACATTTATAAAAGACTCAGCACAAGATTTAATAACTAATTTAAAAATTCCATCTGCTTTAGAAAAAACAAATAGTCAAGATTTTACTTCAATTAATTTAGAAGATCATAAACAAGATGTAATTAAAGAAACAAAACAAACTAATTTTGATTTAGACATAGAGGAAGTGGATCCAGAAGTAGATCCAGAAGTAGAATTAGAAGTAGATTCAAAAGTAGATCCAGAGTTAGATATTGAAGAAAAAGAAGATCCTAACATTTTAAAAGAATTTGACTTATCTTCTACTTTAGAGAATAATTTAGAATCAATTACTTTAAAAAAACCTAACCAAGTATATTATGAAATTTATCAAAAAGCACGTGACAAAGCTAAGGAAGCAAAAAAAAATGCAATTGTTGCTTATTTGGAAATGAAAAATATTAAGAAAACATATATGTTAGTTGATATTAATGATAGTGATAGTGAATTTGAAGATCTTGTTAGTAAAGACAATGATTCTGAAATTTCCGATACAGAAAGTTTAGAAGATTAAAGAATCCTTTAGAAACAATTATGTTTCTGACTATTAATTAAGAATTAATTAATAATTCAAAAAATATTTTATCGCTAATTTTATATAATGAGTGTTTCTTTAAAAAAGCTCTGGAATGAATATGGTGTTGGCGGTCTCCTAATCGCAATCATTGTATTATATGGCGTCTATATGTTATATAACAATTTAATGTCAAAGGGTAAATCAGGTAGCGAATATTTAACTCAAAATCGTAAACAAGCATACAATAACTCTTCTGCACCCATGGGACCTCAACCAGCTCAAGAATCAGGTAATGAAGTTTATTCATCCGTTAATGGACCCCAAGCATCTTCCATGGGACTTCCTTCATCATGCGGAGGCAACCAAAATCCCTCTGACCTTCTTCCCAAGGATACAAATAGTCAATGGGCACAACTCAACCCAGCCGGTAAAGGTGACCTTTCTAATATCAATCTTTTGAAGGCTGGTTATCATATTGGTATTGATACTATTGGACAAACTCTTCGTAACTCAAATTTGCAAATCCGATCTGAACCACCTAATCCCCAAGTAAATGTTGGACCATGGAATTTGAGCACAATTGAACCTGATTTCATGAGACCACCTTTGGAGTTAGGACAAGGAACTCAATAAATATTTTTGTTACCATAATAATAATCATAATAATAAATAAATAAAATAATATTTAACAAATAAATATTATTTATAGAAAACATGCAATAATAAATGCTAATAACCAGACACCTGAACATAAATAAATAATACTTAATGGTGTCCAACTTTGGTAAAAATAAAGATAATAAATAATTGCATTTAATATAACAAAAAAGAAAGGAGTCCAAACTAGTTTTTTTAAAAAAGGTCCAAATTCTTCTTCAGAAATAAATAATGTCATAATTATACCGGTTGGAGGAATATTTAACATTGCCGCTGCATAAGTATTTCCATATTTATTAATAGCATAAGGACCTATAACAAATATCATTATACCAAATGCAGCAGACACTAAATTAGCAGTTAAAGATGAACCCGATAGTCCAGATAACGTTTTAATAGAACTTGGTTTCTTATTTAGACTTTTTTTATTATTTTTTGTCTTATTTTTTTTATTACCCATATAAATAACTTATATTTTATCTTTTATAGGACTAATTTTCCATGCTGAAATACTGCTTATTTCATCAATACCATTTAGATTTTTTAATCCTATTTTGCCTCTGGTAAATGATGTAATTATCCATTCATTAGTTAGATGTTGAAATCTTTGATTTCCATCGTCAAAAACACGTATATAATAAATAGTAGCATCCAATTGGTTTTCTTTTGAATTGTCCATATTAAATATATATAGAGTATTGTTTAAATGGTTTAACCATAAAAAATAGAAAATATAAGCATTAAAAACCATAATCCTAGATTCATACAAATAATTGTTAATGGTTTCATATTTAAAATATCATAAAAATAATACAATATCCAATTTAAAATAACAAAAATAAAAGGAATAAATAATAATTTAAAATAATATGATTTAAAGTCTTCTTCCTTAATAAATAATGACAATGCAACTCCAGTAGGAAATATATTGATAACATTAGCTAATAATGTATTATTATATTTATTAACTACATAAGGTGCGACAACAAAAATTGTTAAACCTAAACATGCAGAATATATATTGGTTATAAGCCCAGAAGGTGGTAATCCTGATATAGTTGTATTTGTATTTGTATTTGTATTTATATTTGTATTTATATTTGTTTTAGACTTTGTTGATTTATTAGATTTATTAGATTTATTAGATTTATTAGATTTATTAGATTTATTAGATTTATTAGATTTATTTGTTGATTCAGACATTCTATATAAATTATACAAATAATATATTTTTTTCCGATTGTAATATAAATGATTGATTTAGATAAACAAAGTATATTAATCTACATAATTATTGCATTTGTTATATTTGTTTGTTTAAAAATTTATAGTGAATCAGATGCATACAATTTGAAATGCATTATTTCTGATGTTGATGGTGAACGTTATTGTGTCAGAGAAAATGCAAAAATGGAACAAGCTGCAAATTTATTAGCAACTGTTGTTGAACGTTGTAAAGAACTTGTTGCATATTGTGCCAAAAAATATCCTAATGATGAAAAAGTGCAACGATTAGTTCAAAAATTTAATCCTACCAAGGTATCAGAAACATTACCAACTAGTGAATTTACAGCTTATAGTGAAAATAAGGGGGAAAAATTAGCTTTCTGTTTAAATAAAAAGAAAAATGGAACCGAATTAATTGATTTAAATACACTTGTATTTGTAGCAACCCATGAATTGGCTCATATTATGACAGTTTCTGAGGGACACAAACAAGAATTTTGGGAAAATTTTAAATTTTTATTGGAAAATGCACAGGCGGCTGGATTGTATAAGCCAGTTGACTATAAAAAAGACCCACAAGCATATTGTGGAATGGATATAACAGATAACCCATATTATGATTTTAAATAAAATTTATTCTTTACTTTCTAGACTTTCTAGACTTTTTAGACTTTTTAGACATTCTAGACTTTCTAGACATTCTAGACTTTCTAGACTTTTTAGACTTTTTAGACTTTTTCCCTCCTTTTACATCTGGTCCAATATAACTTGATACCTCTTTAACAATATTATCATTTAATAAGTATTGAGGGATTTGGGGATTTGAAGGGGCCAATTCTCTAAAGGATTTATCAGCCGGAAATCCTTCCGTCATAGTTATAAAATTTTCTCTGGGTTTATAATGTTTATCTCTTTTTGCCTCTCCATTATAAATCTTTAATTGATCAATTCCACTTTTTAACCTACGGTTTAAAACCCAAATATCATTGTCCAAATTTTCGTTTTCAGAACGAACATTCTTTAATTTACCTGTCAATTTTGAATAAAATCCTTTTGGTTCGGATTTAATTTTATTTTTTAATCTTAAAATTCTTGCTGGTAATGTTATATTAACCATATTTTCTAAAAATTCTTGCTCTTTTTTTTTTTGTTCGGGGTCCAAACTATTTATTCTATCTTCTATAAAGTTATCTTTTTGTAGTTGAGTTTTGGGAGGTGCTGAATGGTGGTATCCTTCATCCATTCCTTCCTTCAAAGTATTTTGTTCTAATAATCTATTCAGATATCTAATTGCTGGATCTTCTAAAGATTCTTTTTCATACATTATAAAATATATTATTATAATAAATTATTTTAACGAATTTTAATGACAATACTTTATATAACTATAATATATATGTCACTATTTCCTATATTTAAAGTAAACAAATTATCAGATAAAGATACAACTGATACTATTTATGTATTTTATGGTTCTCAATTTAGCGAAGAAATAGATGATCCAACAGATCTTTTTGATGAAGATCCTCAAAATGTGGCTTTTTCTCAAGTATTTGATAAAGAAGAATTAGATTATATTTCAAAAAATAAAGTAGAGGTTATTTTTGTTAATCAAACAATTCACATTGATGACAGTATTGGAGTAATTAAATTAAAAATATTTGCTGCTATTGACAAAACTGCATCCATGAGTGAACTTTATCTATTCTGTTTGAAATCTGAAAAACTTAATCCAATTACTGTTTACCAAAATTTAACTCAAAATGATAAACTTCCATTAACTAAAATAAGAATAAATCAAATATTACTCAATTTATATAATGAAGATGGTACACCTATTGAATTAGGTCTTGAAGAAAAACCACAATATAATTTTGATGATATTTTAAAGCTTAATTTTTTAGATAGCGATTATTTAGTTGGAAAACCATTAGGACAAAAATTAGTATTTGCTAATGAATACCCTTTTATTGCTAATCCATTTTTAGTTGAGGAATATGATACATTATTGGAACGATCTAGAAGAGAAGTAAGTACTTTAAGCTCTAATTTATTATTAGAAACGGGAATAATATTTAAAAATACAATTTATTTATGCTTAGCTACTGATGTATTTGAAGTAGCAGATATTAACGATGTTTCAAGCGAATATACATCTAAAATTTATTTTCCCTTTTTGTATCAAGACAAAATAGACACATTAGAAAAATTAAATACCAGAAGACCGGCATTAATTGAATCAACTGTAGCAAAATTATCACCAGAAACCGAAAGAAATTTTGAAAATATTAATATGTTTTATAATGTATTTGAGCAAAAAAAACCAACAACCAAATTTTCGGAAAATCCCTTAAAAACTGGTATCACTTTTTTAAAAATAATTATTTATCCTGAATTTAAAATAAAAATACCAATTGATGTTATTTTTAAATTAATACATGCAACAAATGAGTTTCCATTAATTAAATATAATCCTGAGTCTAGACAAGAAAATATTTATAGATTATTTGCACCAGAAATAACAGCTGATGGACGCAAAATTCCTTCTTTACCAAAAGCTTCTATCTTTAAATTAATGAGATCTATTGGTAAAAATAAATCAGTTGCTGTTTACACTAATGTTACATATGATGGAATAAATTTTTACTTATGTTGTGAATTTGAGGAAAATGGAAATATTATTATCTATCCTCTATCAGATTTTGATTCGCCTATATTATTAAATAACGGTAGTAATCGTTTTGAAGAAATTGACAAACTAATATATTTAGCAGTAAATCCTTTAATTGAAGAAATAAAACCATTTTTTGAACAAAGTGGGCTTCATATTCCACTATTTGAATCTATACAATCTGTAAATATAGAAATTCGTGATTTAAAATTTCAAACTGTATATAATATTAAAAAGGCAATTGATATAACTAAGTTTAGTGGTTGTATATCTAGTGTTTTTACAGTTGAATCATCTAATTTCAAACAAGGAATTCAAATGCGTTACAAACGTGTTTCCAATTTTAATAAACGTGATAGTCAAGAAGCTTTTATTATTGAAAAAATTGATCAAGGGTTAAAAATAGATGAGATTATTAGTGAATTATTACAACAATATGAAGACTTAGATGAAGATTCGGCAACAGATTTAATTGTTAAAATACGAACTGAATTAGAAGTTGTTAGAGGTGCTAATAAACGTCGTTCATTAATGATAAAAATTAATCCAGGCTTTCAAACTGTAATCAGTGCTAATTTAATTACTAGTGAAATTCTAATTAAGGTTAGTGGAATAAATGATATTTATTATTTAAATACAATACCTGTTTATTTAGATACTATGATCCGTATTACTCAAGATATTAAAAGCACTAATATAGAAAGTTCTATTATCTCAAATTTATGTTCTGGTGCAGAAGTAGAGGATATTGAATTTGGTCAAATTACAGCTCAATCTGAACAGGTTTTAGATGATAATGAGGTTCCTGTTATTGAGGATGAAACTGCAATTTACTCAAACGAAAAAGATGATGCTGAAAGTCCAGAACAAGGAGAAAATATGGATGAATTATTAGATTTATTAGGATTTGAAGATGATGAAAATGATAGTTTAGAAGGAGGTGATGGATCTTCATCAGAAAGCGTTAGAAGTGAAATTTTATCTAGCAGCTCTAAAGAGTCTAAGCCAAATACAGTTCCAAGTATAGGGACTTTATCTAGTTTGGATTCATTACCAAATCCTATTGTTAATCAAGAAAAAGAATCACAATCATCAGAAGTTTCATCTGAAAAGTTATCTGATTCATCAGAATCTAGTAAAAAAGTTAATCCAATAATTGCATCAGTACCGGTTATTTTGGGTAAAGAAATAGAAGAAATAGAAGAAGAACCTTCTCCCATATTAATACCGATAAAAACAGCTGCAAAACAAAAAACAGTAAAATTATCAAATGATAGTGATGAAGAAGTTTCAGAAGAAAAAATTTCTTTAACCCCTGAAGAAATAGTTATTCCAAAAAAGATTGAAGAAGTAGAAATACAAGATGAAATTATTGATATACCAAAAAAAGGTAAACAAGCAAAAAGAGGTAAACAAGCAAAGGATAAACTTCAGACAAAGGATAAACCAAATCAACAAATTGAAACAAATAACAAAATTATGAAACAAGCAGAAAATTTAGAAAATACTGTTCGGGATATAACAGGAATGAAATTAAAATACCCGAATCCTTTTTCAGCTCGTTTAGAAGATCGTATGCCTAATTTATTTGTAAAATCAAAAGATGACAAATTTGATCTTTACACTCGTATGTGTCCTTTTAGTTTAAGTGATAGACGACAGCCTGTTATTTTAACTAAAGCAGAAAAAGATAAAATTATTGCTGATCATCCAGGAGAAATAAATGAAGAAGCTGATTTTATTGAATACGGAGCAGATGTTAAAGATAGTTCAAAAAAATTCTATTATACATGTCCAAGATATTGGTGTCTTTTAACAAATACAATGGTTACTGAGCAAGATATTTTAGATGGTAAATGTGGTCCAAAAGTTACTAACATAGAAGACGCAATTATACCAAAAAAAGCAGAAGAAGTGCCAAAGGGTAAATATGTATATAAATTTTATGATGAAACGGAAAGAAAATATCCAGGATTCCATAAACAAAAAACACCTTCTGGATTGTGTATTCCATGTTGTTATAGTAATTGGTCTACATCAGAAATGAAAAATCGTAGAGATATTTGTCAAGGTAAATTTGATGAAAAGACAGCTGAACCTGTTTCAGAAAAAGAAAAACAAATGGAAGAAGAACTAAGAAAAGAAGTATTAGAAGTAGAACATTATGTAAAAGGTCCGGAAAAATATGGTCCACAATTAGGTGAAAACAGATGGGGATTTTTACCTATTTCTGTACAAAAATTTTTACATGAAGTAAATGAAGATTGTCAAATTAGCAAAACAAATATGAATTTAAAACTGAATCACCTGTGTATTTTAAGGCATGGTGTTGAAGTAAATAGTAATCAATCTTTTATAGCTTGTTTAGCAAGTGCAATTTTTTACGGTCAAAGAGATGAGAAAACAAAAAATCCGCTAATTACTAAATATATACCAAATGCTAAGCATGAAATTCCAACTATCAAAGAAATGAAAGAAATAATTATTCGTTCAATAAATATTGATGAATTTATAATATATCAAAATGGCGATTTAATTACTAGTTTTGCTAATCCTGATTTGAAAATTAATATTGAAGATTACAAGGATTCAAAATTATATAAAAAAATTAATTTAAAGAGAAAAGTTTCACAAGAAGATGAATCAGAAGAAGTATCAGTAGAAGAGTCTAGGGATAAGCAATTTGTAGAAAGAGTTGCACAATCTTTTGAAAATTTTAAAAATTATTTAAAAGATAATACAATAAATATTGATTATACCTACTTATGGGATTTAGTTTGCATGCCTAATCCATTTTTATTTGATGCAGGAGTAAACTTAATTATTTTAGAGATTCCAGAAGACGATGCTACTAACAATATTGAATTAGTTTGCCCAACAAATCATTATTCTCCACATTCATTTGATGCTAGAAAAAGAAGTTTAATTTTAATTAAAAGAGAGAATTATTTTGAACCCATTTATGGCTATAGAAATGACGGTAAAAAAATATTTGTCACCAAAACATTCAGTGAATATGATAGAAAATTTCCAAAAACATTAAGAGCCGTTTTTGCAAAAATAATAAAACCTACTTTGGGTGAAAAATGTAGATCATTTGTTAGTAGACCAACCGAATATAGATTTAAACAACCAGTTATACTTGATAAATTAATTGAAGAATTATATGAAAAAAAATACAAAGTAATTATTCAAATTTTAAATTTTCAAGGAAAAGTTATTGGAGTATTAGCAAAAAATCGCGAAGGATTAGAAGGATTTATTCCATGTTTTCCGTCTTCACTAACAAAATTAAAAAATACTACATCCAAAAAAACATGTAATGCGAATACATGTGATTTTGATTTTGTATATATGAATGATGCTATTTGGAAACCATATGATCAAACATTAGAATTTTTAAAAGAATATTATGATTATGAAGAACCTGAAAATGCAATTATGGCTAATTGTTTTAATCCGAAGTATTTTTGCAGGATAGTTGAAGACGAATTAATTACAGGATTTTTAACAAATACAAATCAATTTATACCTATTAAAGATCCAATCCCTGTATCTAGTGTTCCTGATACAATTAAAACTATTACAAACAATGATATGTTAGTTGCAGATATAAATACACTAACAAATAATAGTGTTGATAATAAACGAGTAGATTTTATTAAACGCATTCAATTAGAAACCAATTTTTATAACGTATTTAGGAATACAATTCGTATTTTATTTAATGATTATTCTAATAGTGAAAAAAGAAAAAAAATTCAAGAAGAATGTAATAAAAAATATGTTTTATATATAACCCAATTAGATAATGTTATAAAAATGTTACATGCTTTAGTTTCTGATACTATTGTATTTGCGTCAAAAAAAGATGGTTTCAATTATAGAGAAATAAATGAAAATGATATTCATACTTGTCTTTCTATTGCAACTGATAAATGTGAAGTTAAAGGATCTATATGTAGAATAACAAAAGATAAATGTACTTTGGTATTACCTAAGAATAATTTAGTTAATGAAACTGACAATGAAATATTTTATTATGGGCGAATGGCAGATGAACTTATACGATATAATAGAATAAAATCATTTATTTTTAAACCACAAGCTTATTTATCATTTGGTCAAGTAAAATACAATTTACGTGATGATGAGATAATAATATTACAAGATTTATTAAATCAAGATTTTTTTGAAAATTTGATACCCGCTGAAATCAATCGTTACGCTAAATATAATACATATGATACAGCGGAACCAATAATTAGTCAACCATATAGGAATGAAGTACAATTAGATGAGATAATTAATCCCTATCATGAGAGAGATTGTGTAAAATCTGAACCGCAAGTTATTAAATCTGGTTATTGGAAAAAATGTTTTCCAGCAGGATTTAAAGAAATAGAATATAATGTTTCCAAATATTGTCCTTTGTATTTATTAATAGATTTAGTAGATGAATTTAAAAACGAAAAACTAACGGTAGAACAAGTAAAAGATGAATTAATTAACCAATATAATATTTTAACGGATAATTTTACAAATCAGGAAAGAATTAATAAAATAATTTATATCTTAAAAGAAGAAGCACAATTTGATGCAAATCAAATTCAAGACGGAACCATGACTTTTGAACAAATGATTATTCAAGATGGCTTTACAGCTGTTAATTTTGATTTGTGGTTATTATTAGTTAAATATGAAATTCCGTCAATATTTATTTCAAGTAAAAATATTCCGGAAACTCGCTATAATTTAAAAGAATTTGTATGTTATAGAAAGGAAGACACGACTGTTTATGCTATAATTGCTACACCAGCTATGTATCGCAAAACTGTAAAAGATTTTCCAATATATAGATTGATTATAAACAATGATAAAAATTTAAAAATTAATTTAGATGAGCTTCCAAAAACTGAATGTTTAAGAAATATTGAAAATGCTATTGATCAATATGTTTCTATTGAGGATTATTTAGATATAGTATTTGAAAAAGATGTTACAACACGATATAAACCAAAACAAAAAGGAATCCGAAATATAGAATTTGAAATAGAAGAAGAAATTCCTGTTCCCCAAGAAGAACAAATTGAAATCCCCAATTTAGTTCCACATGATGAAGAAGAACAAATTGAAATAGTTCCTAAAAAAAAATCTAGAGTAAAGAAATTAAAAGCAAAAAAAATAGAAACTACATTAGTTTTAGAGGAAGAAGATGAAAAAGAAAAAGTAGACGATCAACCTATTGATTTAGAAAATATATTAAATCCTGTTGAAGAATTTGAAATAGTACCCCCTATTAAAAAGACTAAAACTAGAAAGAATAGAGAGAGAAAAATAAAGGTAAATCCAGCAGGTAAAAAAGCTTCCAGAAAAAAACTACCAGATAATATTGAAATAATAGAAGAAGTAGATAATATTTAACTTATAGAATTAGCTTCATCTGTATCGTTTTCATAGTCTTCATAGTTTTCATCATCATTTTCATCAACATTTTCATCATCATTTTCATCATCATTTTCATCATCATTTTCATCATCATTTTCATCATCATTTTCATCATTTTCATCGTTTTCATCATTTTCATCGTTTTCATCATTTTCATCGTTTTCATCATCATTATATTGTTCAATAGCATAATTTAAAAGATTATTTATTGGAATTGATAGCCCAATAACTGCTAAACCAGTATGAATATTTATTTCATTAAAGCCAATATGTTTTGTGTTAAAATGGTATTCTTTATTTATTACACGTTTTTTTGAGTTAGTAATTAATTTTATAAATTTTCTTCCAAATGCTTTATTATATTCATAAAAGTGTTTTAATTTTTTATTTAAAATTATTTTATATTTATGAATTTTATGTGTTCCTTTAATATCGTAATTAATAGTATAATAATAATACAAAAATGGTCTAAAAATATTAACTAATACATCTTTTGGAAAATCTTTATGAATAGAAAATTGCTTCGTATATATATTAGACTTCAACATATTTAATACTGATGCATGTAAATCGTTATAAGGTGAATTATATACATATTTTTTTATTGTATGAGAACGTATATGAGATTCATAATTTTCATTAAAGGAATCAATATCAAAATTTTCTAAAAAAAATAAATGAAACAGAGTTGATATAACTCTTCCAGAATATTTCATTTTAAAATAAATATTGTATAAAGTAGAAATAGATAAAGATTGTTTATTATATGGATTTAATGGCCATAGGGGTTCAGAAAAAAATAGTGGTGAATTTGAGATTGCATTTTCAATTATAGAAATTAAATCATGTAAAGAAAATAAATATTTGGATGTATTTTCAATTAATGTAAATGTGTTTTGATTTAATGAATCTAAATGGTTTAAACTAAGATCACAATTAACAATTATTTGATACTTTTTCAATTTATAAATATGTGCCAAACGTAAAAAAGCATAATAATGTTTTTGTGCTTTTGAAAAAAAATTCAACATTTGTTCTTTAAGTTCTTTTAAATTAAATGAATTATCTAAAATTTGATTTAAAGCCGAAAACTTAGCAAATGCATGTCGTTTAAAATTACATATATCATTGTTTTTTTTTTCAATAAAACAAATTTGATTTATTAAAAATTTTATATGACTTTGTTCAGAAGTTGGAGTTAAATTTTGCATTAATTTAAACGGTTCATCTGGATAACTTTTTTCTTTAATATTCACTATTGATTGTAATATATTAAAAAATGTTTTCATTAATTATATTAAACTACGTAATTACTTTTAATATAATTTCTAAATTAATTATTATAACATAATGCATTTAATAATTTATGCAAATGGATCATAATCATTTTCTCCACCTAACTCTTCACCCTTTATATTTGCCACATTTGTTTGCATTTGTAAATTTTGTATACTACATTTACTTGTTGGATCTTCTAGTCCATTAAATAAACTATCAGCAATAATTTCATCAATATTTTGATATTCATACTTATATTTTTCTTCTAATTTTATCATTTCATTGATATCCAATACTACCTGAAATGCTGCTGTCCCAAATAAACCTTCTTGACCACACATTATATTTGCTGATATTCCTCTCAATGTATCTAATTCTGCATGTCTTGCTGCTTTTAAAAACATTTCTGGTGTCTCTTCAAACGATGCTTTTGCAATTGGACCAATATCATCATTATTAATACCGTGACGAAAGATTGATATCAATTTTAGATTAAATGACATTCTGTCACATAATAATGTCATATGATGTGCATTTACATATGATCCATCAAATTCTAATACTTCTGATATTTCATTATAAATTGACTGTCTAGCTGCTTCCATTCCTAAAACATTAAATATTTCTATAATATCATTACTTATAGTTCTATTTTGATCAATATAGTCTAAACCCAAAACATCTAATAAATTTGTACCAATTGTATCTAAAACCCAAATATCTTCTTTTTTATATGCACCTGCTTTTTCTATTAAATTATCTTTTACTTTTCTAAGAATAACTTTATTAATATTTTTTACTCCTCTTAAAACAATTCCGCTTAGAAGTTGATCTTGAAAATTCTTCAATATGTATATTTGATCAGATTGATCCAAAGGATTTAGTTTTATTTTTTTATTTGTCTTATTTGAGCCATTTTTTAATACATTTTTCATTCTAACTCTAAACACTAATTTTTCGGCATTATAATCTGAATAAATACATGAAATCTCCTCTTTATAAGTATTGTTTAATGTGAAATTTACATCATCCATAGTAATATTTTTTTCTAACATTGTTTCCGGATCCATTTCTATGCGAATAATCCATTTTGACTTTTCTGATTCCTCCTCCATTACATCCTGTTCTAAACACTCATCTACCATATTTTCAAATTCACGATATTGTGACATTGTTGACTTATCTTCTGATATTAATGTATTCAAATCATCTGGATCAAAACAAATTTCAACACTTTTTACTATTTCTTCTAATTTTGTATGTTCCAACATATACTGAATAGTATTTGCCTTATCTTTATCAGTCTGCTCTTCTGGTTTCAAATAAACGGTTAATGAAGGATTCTTTATAGATGCAGATAATGATAATATTTCTTCAATTCTTGGCACACCACGTGTGACATTGGATTTAGATGCCACACCAGCAAAGTGAAATGTGTTTAAAGTATTATGAACAATGACTCCATAATCAGTCATGAAAGTTTGATTTTGGGGAACCGTAAAATCAAAAACATATTCTGATTGTTCGGGAGTCCACACTTCAATTTTCACAATTTCATCCCAAACCACATTAGAGTTAGCAGCTTGTTTAAGAATAGTTAATTCTTGGATTATTTGTTTGCTATTTTCATGCTCTTCAAATATTTGAATATATTTTTGTAATGTTCTACGTCCAATGGTTGTCTTCTTTGCCCATCTACCATAATTACGACTTTGACCTGGTAATGCCAGTATTTTTCCACATTTTGCAATAATCTCTCCTAATCCTTCAATTTTATCAATTTCATCGGATAAATTATGAGCATTATCTCTACGAGTATAATCTACTAGTTCTTGTAATTTTTCTCCATGAATTAAAGATCCAATATTCTCTTGATATGTTTTACTATATTTAGCCGAGATATTCATATTATAAATTTTTGAACCCTTGGTAAAATTTTCTTTAATAGATCCAAATATACCGAAATAGTTTAATAATAAACCTACATCTTTAATCAACTGCTTTGATCTGCTGCAAACTCTGATTTGATGATGAATGTTATCATTTTGAAAATTACCATCTCCATCAAGGTATCCTTGAATTAAACCTGCTTTGAATTCATTTGGAGCTAAGAATGCAAAATCAGGAACATGTTTTACAAATGATCCATTATTGCATGTTTGTAACATAAACTCTGCCAATGGTTTACAATAAAATGTAGTAAGAATACTAGGCCCGTATTCACATGTTCTTTCAACAACTCTACATTGTTTGCCAAAACGTAATGCAAATTGCTTTGTATTTTCAATAAAATCTGCAGAAATATTGGTAATATTAATTGTTCCATTTACATCTTGACTACCAGTTTTCTTATTTAAATTTCCTTCAGCCAAATAAGCACCAACGAACCATCCAAACAAGTGATCTAATTTATGCTCTTTATTATCAATTGTAACTGTATCGTTTATAAATGAATTCTCAATATATTTTGCAACCGGAATACGCATTCCTTCCTTCATATCTGATCCAACTATAGGTTCAACTGATTGATTTCTACGCACTAAATGCGAATGACTTGTTGTAGTTTCAACTATACGACCACTTCGAGTAATAACTCTCATCAATTGACCATTAACAGGATGACGACTAATATGTGATATTTTATTCCAATTAGTCTGCTCTTTTTCATCTACACCAATAATATAATATTCATCATTTAAAGCATCCAATAATGTTTCTACACTATCATGATGACCCGTATTAAAAGTATATTGTGGATATTGTTCTATTAAATTATCACAAATTTCTCCTATTTTTCCCGACACCATAGAAATATTTTTTGTATTTTTATTAATCTTTACACACCTAATATGCTCACAAAAAGGAAGTGACATCTGAGTTGTCGGTTCACCAATACTCTGGGCAGCAATCATTCCAACCATTTCACCTGGAGTTACAATAGCTCTTTTGTAATCCAAAATAATAGTTTCCATTAAAATCTCCAATGCTTTTTGATTAAAACGCTTATTTAATAGCAAGTCTTTTGGTGAAAGATAATAATAAAATAACGTTTTAAATAATTTTGTAGGAGGAGCAAATACTATTTTTTCAAGCTTTGCAAATGTTTCTTCGATCATGTTAAATGTTTCTAACATGGTTATATCAACCAATGAATTTTTATTTATACCTTGTTGTCCAATTATATTTTGAATAATATAAGCAAATGCTACTGGAACTCGAACTACTTTATCTGATTTATTATTAAATACATTCTTTACAATTTCACCACGACTTTCAACCATAAAATCAATATATTCTTTGCATTTATCAGCGATTTCTGCTTCTTGTTTCTTTTGTCTAGTATAAGTTGATTTTATAAACATACCTGATAATGCTTTTGATTTAGATTTGTCATCAATAATTGCAAAATGAGCATAAATGTCTTGAATACTCATATCAACAATTGGTAAATCTTGATTTTCTACTTTAATTGTATCTATGTTATCATCTCCGTATGAAAATTGTACAACTTTATTTTTATTAGTTCTGATTGTCATATCATAATTTACCATAAGATCTTCTAATCCTTTAATTAATCTACGCTGAATATAACCTGTTGTAGACGTTTTTACAGCTGTATCAATGAGACCAATACGACCACCCATTGCATGAAAGAACAGTTCTTGAGGTGATAATCCATTAATATAAGAACTTTCTACAAAGCCTCTTGCTATCGCCGAATCATCATATTTTGTATAATGTGGAAGAGTACGATGTTCAAAACCATAAGGAATACGCTTTCCCTCTACATTTTGTTGACCCAAACATGCTGTCATTTGCTGAATATTAATTTCTGAGCCTTTTGATCCAGCATTAAACATAACTACAAAACGATTATCCTTGCTTAAATTTTTAAGAGCTTCTCTACCCGCATCATTTTGTGCTTTGCTTAAAATATTATTTACTTTCATTTCAAATTCTTGTTCATTGGTCTTACCAGAATTATTTTCAAAAACACCAATTTGTACTTGATCAATTAAATTTTTTACGTCGGTTTTCTTGTCTGTGATGATTGATATAATTTTTTCATTTGTTTTTGAATCTGTAATGAGATCACTAATACCTACACTAAAAGCACTCTGTTTCATATATTCAGTTACAATATTTTGCACATCATCTATGAATTGAGCAGAAGCCATGTTTCCAAAGTCGTTGCACACTCTGTGGATTAACCCTTTGGTACCAGAACCCAAAATGCCTTTATCCATTTGGCCACGAATATATTGTCCATTAATAATTTCTATCACATTATTTGATGTATCTGACTTTTCAGTTTCTCCATCAAATTGCTTATTTTTTACTTTTAATGATAAAGGAGGCAGAATTTGTGATATAATTTCAAAATTGGAAACGCGTTCGTTTCTCTTTTTCTTTAAAGTAGATGGATTGATACGATTGAACATCATTAACAAATTCATCGCATCTTTTTGTGTAAAATCAATATTTTCTCTTGTAAATCTGTAGCAGCCAAGCATGGAATCTTGATAAATTCCAATAATTGCAGCATTGTTTGCTGGGCTGATTATTTGATACGGAACGGCTGCTAAATTACGCAACTCTGATTCTGATTCCGGATCCTGTGGCATATGTAAATTCATTTCCATGAATATCCCTAAAGTTTCCAATAGGGTCGGAATACACCTTAAGCCTTATCAGGTTGATTAAACCATCATATAAGACCCACAACCATCTACTCTCTGAACCTTCCCCATACTCTAATCATAACGAGGTTAGGGGCTTGGCTGCGGATTACCCATCCTATCCTTTACATTTTTACCATTGGGTTCGGCAATTAACCGAGTTCCTCCGAGAAGTTTCCATCAAGGAGTGGTAGCAAAGGTTTTAGGGACTTCCCGCAATTTGGTCGTGTCGCTAAATGATTCTTCAATAATTTTATAAATTCAATTGCATCTTGCTTACTTTTATCTAAAGAAATATGAATACCACCAAAATCATTTTTCTATAAATAGTTTTATATGAAGAATCACTTAACTAGGAGGTAGCACGCTTTTCACGCCTCCTGTTGGGGACAAAATGTTTTACATATGTCTATCCCCGTCAAAATCCGCATTATATGGTTTAGTGTCAGCGACATTCATTCTAAACGTATCACCTTGCTTCATAATTTTTGCAATGTGACACATCATACTCATTCTATGTAATGTCGGTTGTCTATTAAATAGGATTGCATCACCGTCCATCATGTGCCGATGAACAATGTCTCCATCTTCTAAGACAATACTCTTTCTATCTAAATATCTTAGAGTAATATTCTGACCATTTTGTCGCTCCAAGATTTTTGCACCTGGCCACACATCTGGACCATTTTGCACTAACTTGGTTAGAAACGCTTTATTTATACGATTTACTACAACTGGCTTAGTAATATTTTTAGCAATTTTCATTGGAATACCTAGTTCCCTAATAGAAATATTAGGATCTGCAGTAATTACCGAACGTGCACTAAAATCAACACGTTTTGCCATCAAATTACCTCTCATACGACCTCCTTTACCATTTAAACGATCCTTAATTGATTTATAAGGACGCCCAGAACGTTGTGCCATTGGACCTGCACCTGGTAATTTATTATCAACCATTGACGCCACATGATACTGTAGGACAAGAGACCAATCACTTACAATATTTTCTGGTGCGTTATTTTGTAGCTTTTCTTGCAATGTACGATTAGTTTTTATAATATGAACTAAAATATGTGTTAAATCGTCTTCTGATCTTTGTTGTGCGTCATGTTTCACAGATGGTCTAACTGCAGGAGGTGGAACAGCAAGGACTTGGCAAATCATCCAATCCGGACGAGACCAAATAGGACTAAATCCCATAAAGGTTACATCCTCATCAGAAATTCGCTTAAATATTTTTAATACTAGTTCAGGAGTTAATGGAATTACAATTGTATCCTCACCTTCTTCAGATGTATTTGGCCATTCTGCAGATAATGCAGACATTCCTTCTTTTTTAATTTTTTTAGGTTGCAAACATCCACAACCATCTTCGGTATCTTCACCACATCGTTTTATTCCCTTACATAATTCAAACACATATTTCCACCTGGCCTGACCTTGCATTTTTAAAGCCTGTTTATATTTATCTTTTGATATTAATAATTTACTACACTTAAAACAAACACATCGTAATACTTTTTGAATTGTGCTTAAATACTGAATATAAAATACTGGACGGGCTAATTCTATATGACCAAAATATCCTGGGGTTTGCATATAATCTAGACCATCAGTTGGACAAATTAAGCCTGGTTCTAATACACCCATTCTTGGATCAAATAATCCTGAAATGCATGGTTTATTATTAACGTAAGCTTCTTTACTAGTAATTTCAGCAACTGACCCTTTTCTTATTTCTTCTGGGGATAATATACTAAATTGAATACCGATAATTTTGGAGCAGTTAATGTTTTTCATATTTCCGGAATTTTTTGACATGCTTCTTATATATTGTATATAATATTTAGATTGTTTTAATTCAATTTTATTTAATTAGTATTTAATTTATAGCAAAAATCATTATAATTATATATTATATATGAGCACATTTAATCAAAATTTTACTTCAGCGTCTCAAATATTAAACCAACCTATTTTACAACCTAACACTGATCCTAACTCATTTGATGCTGAATTGCAAGAAATTTTATCCGATCAAAGGTTTATTTTTGGCAATTTTAGTGGTTTTGTAAAAAAACCTTATATTAAATATTGCAATCTTATTACTTTAGAAATTATCTGTATTCTTATATTTGCTATCATTTATTTTCCTTTATTAATGTTTTATGATAAATATCTTTTAAAGGATGACCATATTACCAAAGATGGATATGTAGTAATGGCTTGGAGAGCATTATTACACTCTATTAATTATCAAGCAAATGCTAACTATACTCCTATTACATTTAAACATATTATTCCTCAAACCATTATTACATTTCAATTAACAATATCTCTTTTATTGGTGTTTTTATTTTTAACCGTATAAATATCTTTTTAATTATTTATTAAATAAAAAATTGAATAAACTTAAATATATATCTATTTTATTAATAAAGAGAAATGCCTAGAGATAGTCAAACTAAAATGTCTAAAATATCAAAAAGAAAGGAAGAAGTTGCTAAAAAGAAGAAACAAAATGTCTCTTCTGATGATGATGCATCATTTTATTCAGATGACGATAGTGACGTAGAAATGGATCCTCAAGAATATCGTAAATTTTTAAAACAAATATTTCCATCCAAACATTTAGATAAAAAAATTAAGGCAGGAAATCGCTTAAAACAAGCATTAATAGAAAATGATGATGAAGATGATGAAGAAGAAGAAGAAGAAGATGAGGAGGAAGCACCAAAAAAACAATCTAAGAAAAATTTAAAAAAAAGAACCCCTGAAAAAAGCAAACAAAATAATAAAAAAAAGCCTAATAAAAAGAAAATTGTTGAAAGTGAAGAGGAAAAAGAAGAAGAAGATATTGGATCCTCTGATTCTGACTCTGACTATGAAGAGGATGATGATGAAGTTTCACCTAAATCGGGTAAGTTTAATATTATATTTACTATTGGTGGGAGAGATGAGGAGGACGATGAAGATGAATATGATGATGAAGATTGGGAAACATGTTCTGATTCTAATTCTGAAACTGAAAATGAAGATGATCCGATTAGTTCAGATTCTGATTCAAATAATGAATCTGATGATGAATCTGAAAAAGAGAAAAAAGTTAGCAAAAAGAAGGTTTCCAAAAAGACCGTTAGTAAAAAGAAGGATTCACAACCCAACGAAAAAGATACTGAGTTAATTAATAAATTAAAAGATGTATTGACACCTAATTCAGAATTAGGTTCTGATGAAGAAATAATTAATGTTTTAAAGGATTTACAATCTAGAAATAAAAGTAACGATTTAATTAATGAATGCTTACGAGTGTGTCAGGAAAAAATGGCTAATAATAAACAAAAGCAAGAAAAAAAGGTTAAAAAGGAAAAGGACCGAAATGGCCGTATTTTCAAAAGAATTTTACGTGATAAAAATACTATGAATGATTTTGAGTTTTATGATAAATTGGAAACATCTCAACAAAAAAAAATTATTAAAGAACTCAAAGAAATTAATAAAATTACACGAATTGAAAAACCTTACCGTCTTACTTTATTGGAATCTCAAATTCCAGTTATATTTAAAGCCGCTGCAATGAAAAAAATAAGTTCTCTTCGCTATATGGAGCCTGGATCAGGTGAATTTTATAAAATAAAGAATTGGGTTGATACTTTTATGCGTATCCCATTTAGTGAATACAAAACCCTTCCCATATCTATTACTGATGGAGTTGAAAAATGTCATGATTTTATGGCAACTGCTCAAAAAACTCTTGATGATGCTGTTTACGGGCTTAATGATGCTAAAATGCAAATTATGCAAATGTTGGGTCAGCTCGTTACTAATCCTGTAGCTATAGGATCTGCTATTGCAATTCACGGTCCTCCTGGAACAGGCAAAACTAGTCTGGTAAAAGAAGGTATTAGTAAAATTTTAAACCGTCCATTTGCATTTATTGCTTTAGGAGGAGCTACTGATAGTAGCTTCTTGGAAGGTCATAGTTATACATATGAAGGTTCTACTTGGGGAAAAATATTACAAATATTGATTGACAGTAAATGCATGAATCCAGTTATTTATTTTGATGAATTAGATAAAATTAGTGATACACCTAAGGGTGAAGAAATTGCGGGTATTTTAACACATTTAACCGATACCTCCCAAAATACTCAATTTCATGATAAATATTTTGCCGAAATTGATTTTGATTTATCCAAATGTTTGTTTATCTTTAGCTATAATGATGAAAGCAAAGTTAATCCTATTTTGAAAGATCGTATGTATCGTATTCAAACTAAAGGCTATAATCAAAAACAAAAGACCTCTATTGCTAATAATTATTTATTACCTAGAATTCAAGATCAAGTTAAATTTACAAATCAAGAAATTATTATTCCTGATCAAACCCTTCATTATATTATTGAACATCATTGTCTGAAGGAAGATGGTGTAAGAAATTTGAAGAGATGTTTAGAAATTATATATACCAAGCTTAATTTATATCGTCTAATGCGTCCGGATTCCAATTTGTTTGAAGAGGATATGGCATTAAAAGTTACCTTTCCCTTTACTGTCACAAAGGATATTGTAGATAAATTAATTAAAAAGGTTGATGGGTTAAATCCATCTCTGTATCATTTGTATATATAAGTTCGTTTGTTTTGTAAAGAATTAATAAATTAATAAATTAATAAATTAATAAATATATAATAATTTTTTTATCATGTATTTATATCAATGCCTGCTGGATCTCACGGTAAAACTAGTACAATCTTTTATAAAAGAGGTGTCCCATATAATTGGCGAGACTTTGCCGCTGTAGCAAACGGAGCCTATGCGGTTTATCAACCGACTAAACCTATTTATAATTCCGCTTTTTTCAGAAATTCTATTTCTAATGTTATTGGAGTTTATAGGAATTAATATTTATTAAAATATATTATATTATATAATTATATTAATGCCTAAGTTTAGTAGTGGAAGAATTACAACAAATGCTATTTTTTATAGAGGCGGAGTACCTAATTCTGATAAAAGTTTTGGAACTTATGTTTCTGTAAATTATGAAATGTTACGCCAAATACCGCGTTATATTCGGAACCAAAATGGAGGTGCCAGACAATCATATAAATTATTTTAAATTAATTTTTTTAACTAAATTTTGATCTTGTAATTGTATAATAAAAAAAAACTATATAAAACTTTGTTAGTATATTAAATATACTAACAAATATGATAGGTGAAAAAATTATTTTAAAAAATATGAATAATACAGTTAATATATTCTTAACTACTTTATCTCAAACTAAATGTAATATTTATGATATCAAAAATGATGCTAATAATTTAAATAATAACTACTTTTTGGAAGATAAAGATAATATTTTTAATAAATTAGTTAATCTATTTGACGAAGAGGCATTAAATGATTTAATTAAAGATTTGCATAAATTTAATACATTAATTATTGAGAAAATTTATAATTGTTGTAATCATGAATGGATTGAAGATTTGATTGATCTTAATCCTGATCAATCACAAACTATAACGTATTGTCGTTTATGTGAAATTTCTAAAAAAATTTAATAAACTGAATATGGAACATTATTACCACCTCGTTGTAATAAATATCCGTATTGTTCAGTAGTCATACAGGCACAACCAGTACTAGATGAAAAAGCATTAGGACAACATTCCGGTGCAAAAGGTGTAGTAGCAAACATATCTAATTCACCTTTTGGCAAAGGAATTGGTTGTTTAGGGCGATTCCAAATAGCTTTCACTCCAGCGTCCGGAGTTGTTCCAGGACTGTAAACTAGGGTAGGCATAGCCCAAGTAGATGGATTCATAATATAGTCAGGTGATTTTGCACCACTAAATTCAGGACCATATGCTGAGTTATTTGCACCTGTAAAACCTTCTTGAGAATTAGAAGAAGATGAAGAAGTTGAAGAAGTTCTAGATATCATACCACCTAACATGCCAAAACCTTCTTTAAAATTCATTGTGCAACAAGAACATAACATATGACCAAACATAATCCAAAAAACAACTACAATAAGAATAAGTATTTCTAATCTAAATTTATACGAACCAAATGAGATATCCATATTATACATATTCTTTAGATAATATTTTTTTTTGATTCTAGGATTGAATCTACGATGTTATTATAATCTGCTTCCAAATTATTAGATGTTTCAAAATACTTATTTGTAACCAACAAATGATATAAAATTATATTATCTTCATTATTTCCTAAACTATTTTTTAAAATGTTTACAATTCCATAAACAAAACCCCCTGTAGTTAATTGATCCCCTATCATTATTTCATTTATTGGTTTACATTGTTTTTGGAGCTTAATTATTGTTTCTTTTGAAAAACCGTAATTTAATTCTTTTGATATATTTTCTGTTTTACTAATATTTTTATAATTCAAAACCGTTACTAAAGTGTCATCATAAATTTCATCCCAATCGGTAAATATTATATCATTCAAAGTTATTATTTTGTTAGTTGTATTTAAACAATATAAATATGGTTCCCTATATTCTTTTAACTTTATTGCATCCGGATGTTGTTTTACTGGTATCCATTTATTATTATATTTTAAAATATGACTTTCGCTTACAATTATTCCATTTAATTTATACATTTCTAGATCTTTAGCTAAAACTTTTATTTTTGCGGTTACTTGTGATCCATTCAATAAAATATCACCTGGATTTATTTTTTCAATAACTATATTAGATCCATTTTCTAATGGTATTAAAGTATCTTTATCAAAACATCTTAACATTGGAATAGCAGATGCATTTACATGTAAAACTTCTGTCATAAAATATATAATAATTGCTAAAGGAATAGCTATTGCCAAAAATATAACACTCATTAATGAAGCAAAGGGCCATGTAAATGGTAAAATCCATAAGGCTACAATAATAATAACCAAAGCGATTAATATTTTAACTACAAATTCTAAAATTGCTCCTAATAATGCTTGTAATGTGTAATAAGTTCCTAACATAGTATAAAGACCACCAGTCATTACACCTTGTATTTTATTAAATGCATCCATTAATGCAATAAACATAGTTTGAATTGGTGTCATTATATTTAAAATTCGGTTCATTACGTCTTCAGAAAACTCTGATAATCCTATTCTAATATTATTAATTACTTCTCTTATTTGCTGAATTGCACCAGAAAACTCCATAAAAATTTCAGTTAATGCAGAAATCATAAATTGAAAAGGTTCTAAAGCATATCCTGCAATATTTGTTAGTATATTTTGAATACAATATTGAAAATTTTGATTAGTATAATCAAATGGAGTTACTCCTTCTGGATGTGTTATTTGACCAGCAAATGCAATATTTTGTGGTTTACATCTTTGATTTACCCAATCACTAGCAATGGCTTCTTTGTGTTGTATAATTTGACAATATGAATAAACTAAAAATACAAACAATGTCATAAAAATAAATATAATTACAGAATTACCATAAAGATCAAAATATGATAATTTATCGTATGTTTCATTTATAAAATTAGATGTTAAATCCATGTTATTTATATTATTGCTCATATACTATAAATGGATAATATTAAGTTACCAATTAATTCTTAAATATTCAATAGCTTATTCGTTATTTCGTCATCTTCCCAATCCCAAAATACATGTTTTCCTATTTTAATTTGTCTGTTAGTTGTAATTAAACATGAAAACCAATCTACTTCTACTTTATTTTGTGTAAAAGCATAACTACAATCTTTTACTTGTTTCCATTGTTTTGATTTAGTATCAAATATAAAATGTTCACCAGTTACATAAATATCTTCATCATTTATTCCTTCTTTTATTTTATATAAAGGAGTTTTATGTAAGTTTGCTATTTTCATAACAGAAAATACTTTAGCATCATCTTCTAATTCTGCTCCTAAAGGTAAATCTTTCATTGAATAAACTTCGCCATTTTTTAGTTTAATTTTAGTTTCTGGATGAAAGCAAGAGCCTATTGCTTTAACTAGTTGACCAGGAGGACCAGACCAAGCACTATTCATTGTTTTAATAGACCCATCTAAAATATACAAAATTGTTGCAATCAGTCCAATCATTTTTCCAACCATGTCCTTAATACTTATTGTAATTTTTTGTAATTCTACAGTTATATTTAAAAATACACCAAATATATTTTCTATAATACTGGAAACAGCATCTCTAATAAAGGAAAACATATTTCGGACAGCATCTAATGCACCAGTAAAATCTAAACCAATACTTCCTAGAGCTGAAACCATGTAATTTAACGGTTCTAATAAATAACCCATAAGATTTATTTGGGTATTTTGGACACAATATGTAAAATCTGCCGATATATTATCAGAAAAAATCCAATAAGGTGGGTTGCAACGGTAAACAGGCCAATTTTCTTTTATCTCTATAATAGATTTAAAATACATCATAACAGTTATTTGAGCTAAGAAACCTAAATTTACATATATAAAGTTAAAATAATTTTTCATAGTTGGCATAATCTATAATATTAATATATATTTATTTTTATTTGTTAAATCGGTACTAGTTTAGGGATACTTTATAATATTAAGGTTATGATACTTATAACTTAATATTATTTTATTTACATCCTTTTCATAGACTTTCTTTTCATAGACTTTCTTTTCATAGACTTTCTTTTTGTAGACTTTCTTTTCATATGTTTTCTTTTCATATGTTTTCTTTTCATAGACTTTCTTTTAGTTTTCCCACCACTCAAACATCCCCATTTAACATTAGATCCTCCAGATTGATATAAAGCTTGTTGTTGTGCAGCTATTTGAGCTGTTTGGGCAGCTGACCCTGATTGATCATATGCAGAATTTGCAGCTCCTGTCTGAGCTAAGTTAGTTATTTTACTGTAATTAGCTTGTGTACTTGATGGATTAATAGCACCCGCTGGAACAGGAGGAACTTGAACCGACGCAGCTCCTCCTTGAATTTTTTTACGTGATCCACCTGTTTTTCCAGATCCAATCAAGGCAGATTGTTGAGCAGCTTGTTGTTGAGATTTCATATAACCAGCATTCATAGGACTAGTAGCTCCGGCTGGCAATGGCTGAACAGTTTGTGCTGGCATAGCACCGGCCTGAATTACATTTGATTGATTACTCATTATATAATATTAATATATTTTAATAAATTAAAGTTTAAAAATAGTATTCTAAAATAATATAATGGATGATAATCAAAGACTTCATTTGCAAAAAATGATTGCAGTTAATAATGTGGAAGATACTACAGATTTAATTAGAAAACTCAAACATAGTCATATTCTACGTGAAGATGTAAATAATCTTGTAATGTTAAAGGCTAAATATTTAAATGAACCGGATAATGTACATTTAGAAGCAATGAGTGAATGTAATTTTTTATTTACTTATTACACTGATATATATAATAAAATAAGAAAAGATGAAATAGATTTAAAGATTTTATATAACGCATTTGATGTGTTAAGGGATATTGAAGATGGTAAAATAGATCAACATGATGGTGCTTATCAATTTGGTCTTTTACTCAAAAAAATATATGTGGATAGTGCTTTAAAAAAAGCTGAAAAATTAAATTCACAAAATGATAATGAGGAACCTGAATATAAGGGTCCTCAAGTTGAAATTTCATGGTCTCAATTTAAGAAAATGCAAGGAAACAAAAGAAAATAACTTAAACCTAATACATAATTGTATAATATGACAAAATTTCTAAAATTAACTAAATTAATATTAAATACTAATGATATACAAAAAATAAATATAAAACCAAATAAATTTTATATTCATTTTATAGGTAAACAATTTAGTGGGAATATAGTCCAAATGGCTAGTTTTGGACTGGGATCAATTTCATCCGATAATTATGAAATTGAAGTATGTGAAACTTTAAACCCAGACGATTATAAAATTGTTTCTGAATGGATCAATAACATTACTTAGAGCATATTTAATTAGACATATTTAATTATTATTATATAATTAAATATATTAAATTTTTTTATCAATAACAACCTCTTTGGTAACATTTTTTATAACCTTACATATATTTTGTTGTTGTTCTTCAATAGTAGAACCACTCATACTATTATAAATAAGTTTCATATATTTATCATTTTGTTTTGAATCGGGATTATTATATTCTGGATTAGCTTTTTGCCAAGTAGGAATTTGTTTCATATTTTTGTGGGCTACATGTTTTATAGCATTTGTTAGTATGGTCTTATCTTCATTTTCTTTATTCCATTGATCGCCGTTTTTAATATAAAGAGTTTCTCTTTTTAGATCAGAACAATGAACCGGTCTTAAAGAAACATCTAAGTCTTTTAGTCCATTAATAAATATTTTGGATACACCATCGGAAAAGCCGAGTCGTCCAGTTTCTTCTAAGTCTTTAATACCAATTTGTAATTGATTAACAAAATCCATAATATTTAATGCATTTTTGCATGTTTCGTTTAAAAATAGATTTAAATTGAAACTATTATTGTTAGTTGTATTGATATTATTGCTTCCAGTATTCTTTGCCATTTCAATCATTTGTTTATTTTGATCTAAGATAAGCTGTTTAAATTCAGAATTTTCTTTCATTAAATATTGAATCAATGCTTCAGTTTCATTAATATTAGAAGTTGATTCTTTCGCACATTTTTTTTTGTGTCTCCATAATCCAGAATTATCTTTATAATTTTTCCCACATGAACATTCGTATGGGTTTTTTTGGGAATTTTGGGAAATTGACATTACGAAGGATTGTTTAACATTGCTTAAATGTTTTTGCGTTTGTAAATGTCTATGAAAATCTTTTTTATTAGACGTATTAAAGTCACAAGTTGAACAGTTGAAAATACTTGGGGTTTTTTTTATCAAAATATTGCTATTTATTGCCATATATAAGCAATATAAAAAACCCCTAAATCCTTTTTTTATAAAAAAATGTGTTTTTTTATCGTAACAGTTTTTTTCATGTTTTTTGATTTTTTAGAGCATTATGGACACAAAACGACTTTTCAAAACACATTTTTCAAGACTTTTTTAGACTTTTCTATTTTGGACATTTTAAAAATGTCCATTTTCGGAAACTGAATCACTTTTATAAAAAGAAAAATATATAGATCCTTTTTTTCTTTAAGTTAAAAATTATATTATTTCATTTCTAATTTAAAGAAATCCAGGATGTTCTTTAAGTTATTTTAGAATATAATATTTATTATTTATATATGTCAAATAAACAAACTCATTCATTTGTTAGTAATTTCAAAGATAAAATAAATAATTATTCATCTTCATTACCTCCCTCATTAGATAGTATTGAAGATATAAACCTTCCACCTATTGGATCAAAGGATTCTAACCCTTTTACCACTAGACATAATACATTATTTTCAGATTTAAGTGAAAAAGAACAAAATAAAAATAAACTGATTGAAGCCAAGATACAGGCAGCAAGCGAATTAGAGCAAAGACAAGAAGAGGCTGTGAGAAAGGCTCTTGCAAAAAATTCTTTAACACTTCCCTCATTAACACCAGCTAAACCTACCGAACCTAGACCATCAAATCTACCAGCAAGAAGAAAACTTCCTCCAATCGGCGGTAAAAAAAGAAGACGAACTAGAAAACATAAAAAACATAAAAAACGTTATACCCGACGCTATAAAAAATAATTAATTTTTTTACTATTTAAAAAGAATAATTATTATATTATATTATATGTCTAACGAGATTGTTATCATTCCTATATCTATTATTCATGAATGTAATGCCTATAATATTCTTAATAAACTTAAGGATTGTGTTAAAAACACTTTTGATATTCAAATTGATATTAATTATTCTTCACCTTTAACTTCTAGAGTTGGAAAATACCGTAAACAAAACAAAGATATAATTAAAATAGATGATGATTATAATGAAACTAACAGTATTATTATTCATTTTGCTGGAAAAGGAAATAAACCGACTTCTATGCCTATTCAAGAGCTAATTGAATTAATTTCTACATTGGAAAATGACTCAGATGACGAAAAATCATTAGATAAAGATAAAATTAGTAAATCTGAACCTACGAAATCTGAAGAAAATTTAGAAACTAATGAAAGTACTTGCATAATTATGTAATATTTACTTTATAACTTGTAAAAAAATAATAAAGATATTTTTACAAGTTATAATTATGCCAAAATCACTTGTTATTGTTGAATCACCTGCTAAATGTAAAAAAATAGAATCTTATTTAGGAGGTGCTTACAAAGTCATTGCATCATTTGGTCATTTACGAACGATTGAAGATCTAAATTCTATTGATACTAACAATAATTTTAAGACTAAATATACGGTTATTAATGAACCTTTAAAATTAAAACAAATTGAAAAGATACGTGCTGAAATTACTACATGCGATGAAGTTATATTAGCAACAGACGATGATAGAGAAGGAGAAGCTATTGCATGGCATATTTGCGATTTATTTGGACTATCTGTTTTAACAACAAAACGCATTATATTTCATGAAGTTACAGAATCTGCTATTCAATCAGCTATTGCTTATCCTAAACGGATAAACATGGATATAGTTCATGCTCAACAATCTAGACAAATTCTTGATTTGTTAGTTGGTTTCACTATTTCTCCTATTCTATGGAATTGTATATCTAAAACTCATAATGCTAGTTTATCGGCTGGTAGATGTCAAACACCGGCCTTAAGATTAGTATATGAAAATTATTTAGAAATTAAAAAATCACCTGGTAAAACTGTATATAATACATCTGGTTATTTTACTAATTTAAATTTGCTTTTTGATCTTAATAAACAATTTGAAACTAGTGAAGAAATTAACAATTTTTTAGAACAATGTTTAAAATTTGATTTTAAATGTAATACAACTACACCCAAAAAGGTGTTTAAAAAACCACCTGAACCTCTTACTACATCCAGTTTACAGCAATTAGCATCTAATGAGTTACATTTATCACCAAAAGATACAATGAAATATGCTCAACATCTTTATGAAGCAGGATTCATTACATATATGCGAACAGACTCAAAAAAATATAGTAATGAATTTATTAATGGTGTAAAACAATATATTACCAATAAATATGGTGACCAATATATTAGTGCAAATATTGACCAGAATGTTAGTATAATTCAAGAAGAAACTAAGAACGGGCAAGAAACTAAGAACGGACAAGAAACAAAGAAAAAGAAAACAAAATCAGTAGCAGAAAAAAAAGGTGTTCCTGCTCCCCAAGAAGCACATGAAGCTATTAGACCAGTAAATATTAATATTAAAGATATTGTATTAGAAGATGTAACAAAGGCTAAAGCTATTAAATTATATGATCTAATTTGGAAACGAACACTAGAATCATGCATGCCATCTGCTCAATATAACTCTGTAAATGCCAAAATAAACGCACCTTTAGATACAGAATTTGTATATAAATCAGAACAACCAATTTTTTTAGGATGGCAACTAGTACAGAATCCTAAAGTGGAAGCAGATAAATCGTATCAATACATTGTTAGTTTAAAACAAAACATTGAGATGAAACCAAAAAAGATTGATTCAAAATTTACATTAATTCAACTTAAGTCGCATTATTGTGAAGCTAGGTTAGTACAACTATTAGAAGAAAAAGGAATTGGTCGTCCTTCTACATTCGCATCATTAATAGATAAAATTCAAGAAAGAAAATATGTAGAAAAGCAAAATATAACAGGAAGACAAATTGAATGTATAGATTTTTCATTTATAGATGGTATAATAACTAACAATAAATGTATAAGAGAGTTTGGAAATGAGAAAAATAAATTAGTAATACAACCATTAGGTATTATAGTAATTGAATTTTTATTAAGTAAATTTGATAATTTTTTTAATTACGAATACACAAAAAATATGGAGGATACATTGGATTTAATTGCTTCTTGTAAAACAAATTGGATATCATTATGTGAAACATGTGTAACAGATTTAAAAAGTATAACAGATGGTTTACAGGATATAAAAAAATTTAGTTTAGAAATAGATAAAAACAATATTTTAATTATAGGAAAATATGGTCCAGTAATCAAATATACTGATCCAAATAATAAGACAAATATATCATTTATTCCTGCGAAAAAAGATTTGGATCTGGAAGAACTAAAACATCGTCCAGAAATAAGTTTAGAAGATGTTATAGATAAAAATAGTTGCAATAAAGATGCAATAGGTAAATATCAAGGTCAAGATTTATTTGTAAAAAAGGGCAAATTTGGTATTTATGTACAATGGGGAAAAGAAACTAGGTCATTAAAAGACGGTTTTTCTTCAACTTTAGAAAATATAGAATACATGGAGGTAATTAAATTTCTAGATAGAGAAACCATACTAGATCCATCCAAACCAGTTGGTTTTGTAAGAGAATTAAATAATCATTTATCAATTAGAACAGGAAAATTTGGTGATTACATAATGTATAAAAAACCTCGTGCAAAAAAACCTGATTTTTTAAAGCTAAATGGGTTTAATAGCGATTATAAAAAGTGTGATAAAATTTTAATTTTAAATTGGATAAAACAAACATATAATATTGAATAAAATAAAAGGATTATTTAAAAGATTGAGGTTGGTTCAAACTATAAGCATCACGAATACTATATGTTCTTTGTTGTTGTGGTGTTAACAAATTAAACTCTAACATAAATGAGTATTCAAATTGACTAAAATCTACATTTTGTCCATTATGATATCTTAAACGAATATTCAATTTTCTAATTCTTTCGGCTGGTGGATTAAAATACTTATAGGGTGCAGTTTCTTCATCAAACCATTGTGAAATAGGTGTAGTAGGTATGGCAATTTTAGCAAATGATGAATTAACAATTCCATTAGTTTCATTAGTATGAGCAGTGAATTCAGACAAATTCCATGGACTCGTTTCGTCAATACAATTTAAACCAGCTATTTCCATATAAAAATATGCGGGTCCCATAAAACTAATTTTAAAGGGTGGTTCAATAAAATAAACACTGGAACCAGGTTCAGAAGGTAAGAGCCAATATCCATTGTCACCATCCCCCACATCACCATAATAAAAACGTGGTGTTTTTTGATTAATTATTGAACTATCATTGCCATTTGTACTAGTAATATTAGCAACTACTTCGTCTGCACTCAAAGCATTTTGAGGACAACGAGTTAATCCTAAATAAGCAGGTAGTCCCCAATCACTAAATTGAGGTAAAACTCCTTTTCGTAAACAATTAGAATCAACAAACTCTTTTTTATAATAAAAGTCAGAATCATTTGTTAGTGTAAATTGATCAGCAGTATTCCCAAACCATATTTTTTGTCCAACATCATTATAAACAATTTTAAATCGGTTATAAGCGACAAATAGTTTTTGTGCCTCTACATATTGTATATTATTATCAAAAAAATTATTAATTAAAATAGTAACTGCCTCATTAAATTTGTTTGATAATTCTTTAGCCATTTGAACTGGATTATAAAATCCGGTTTCAATAACAACTATATATTCATAATCTAAATTATTATATAATGCAGCAAAAATACCTTCAGACAATACATCACTGTAATTATTTTCACCAGGATTATATAAATTATATAATTTAAAGGTCATAGTTATATTATAATTAAAAATAGAAAATACATTATAATTAGATGGAAACGACCATGAATATAAACGGGCTGAGGCAACATTTAAATAATCCTGAGGTAATTCAATTTCAAATACTGCTGAATTAGGATATTTTTTAAGATCTCTGTCTTCTGAATGTATAGAAATGTATTTTTTTTCATAAAAATATTGATTTGCATTATTTATTAGAGGATGATTGTTAAATATTGTTGAACTCATATAATAAAATATTATATTTTTTTTATATAATAATTTAATTAATATATAAAAAATTATATTTGAGTAAAGAGATAGGAATTAATTAATATTATAATAATATATAATGGCAAATTATGGAGGACGACAACCAAATAGTACAGCTTATATAAAAAATTTTGTTCTAGGAACTCCATCAGCATTGTGGGTTACTGTTGAGTACCCAACATCAAATGGTATAATAGTAGGAGCATTAACACCGTCATCAAAAACAAATGATAACGTAGTAATTCCAGGTGATTTATATGTAAATGGAAGTATTATAAATCCATCAGATGCATATTTAAAGGATAATATAAACGATATAGATATAAGTTTTTCAAATAAACTATTAAATTTAAAGCCAAGTGAATTTACATTTAAAACAGATAAGACACAAAAAAAACATTATGGATTTATTGCACAAGAATTTGAAAATGAATTTCCAGAATTGGTAGCTTCTAAACCAGATAGAAATATAAAAGATTTAAAATCAATAAATTATTTAGAAATAATACCCTTGTTAGTAGGTAAGATTCAAGATATGCAAAAAGAAATAGATCAATTAAAAAAGGTTGTAAATATTTAAAAAGCATATAATGGTGTAAACGAGAATATCTACTTATAATAAATAATTAAATAATTATATAATTATATATTAATTATAATGCCTTCAAATGAAGAATACAAACAAGTATTAATGGTTCCATTATCAATAATTGTGGCATCGTTTATATTGGTAATTCTTACGTCTGGTATAACAAATTCAAATGGTGTTTCTGCTTTAATTGGAGGATATATGGGACTTTTTATAGGTATTTTAATAGTGTTAGTTGTAACAGCCATGAAAGTACCAATAAGTAATTGGTTTTATTTAGCACCATTTATGTTAGTATTGATAATAATATTTATTTTGATTTCTTATTTATTTGCATATTACGACCGAATTTCAAATGGCGAGGTTTCGGAATATTATGGAGCATATTCAACATTATCAACAATATTTTTAGTAGTACAATTGATCATAATATTTTCAGCTTTATTTAAAGTTTCGGATGATTTTAATAAAACATTATTTCCAGGTAAGTCATTTTCTCTTTTAATATTATTTGGTGTAATTGACATGTTGATAGTAGTAACGTTAGGTGTAATTTTAAAATTTTATTCAACACAAGGATAGAAAAAAATAAAATATAAAAAAAACTAAATTTAAATATTAATAAATTTAAATATTAATAAATTTATATGTTAGTCCATATTCATGTTCAGTTTCCCAAATTCCGGCAATTTTCAATAAAAAACAATTATTAATTTTTTCTATGTTATCAGAAAAGATTTTAATATTCCCATTTTTTAATTGTTCATAAATTTTGTATTGAGGTGATTTGTCAACAATATTGGCTTTTTTTAAAATACCAGTTTCAATAAAATGTAATTGACTAATTAAATCTTTATATGAATTAATATCAAATGTGCATTTAAATTTGTTATAATATTTATCTATTGATAAATGATTAATAGAAATAAATAAATAAATACCATTTAATACAAAAATTGAGTTGGAATACATAATACGAATAAAATTGCCATCATTCATAATATTATTTTTAATCGGATCGCAAAAATATATATGATCTTGATTATATTGATCTATTTTTTTTACAATATTCATTGTCTTTATTATTGTGTTAGTGTGTTTTTAATATTTTAATTAAATATAATACAAATATAT
>Ga0114971_10000037_pt1 | contig 67716 bp, 58 predicted proteins | sample M_140625_MF_Meta_FD_87320 | JGI IMG/M metagenome (GOLD analysis project Ga0114971, IMG submission 87320) | Freshwater microbial communities from Lake Montjoie, Canada to study carbon cycling - M_140625_MF_MetaG | ecosystem: Environmental > Aquatic > Freshwater > Lake | place: Lake Montjoie... | reverse complement strand
TCATTAATCCGCGCGAACTCCCCGAGAGCGCCGAACTGCTCTCGCGCAGCGATGGCCTGCCCACCGGGGCCGGGGCCGTCGTGCACGTCACCGGGGGCAGGCGTCCGCAAACAGCAGCGTAGGCGCGGCGCGCCGGGTCGGAAGGCGCGCCGGGCCGGTCGACGCGTAAAGCCGCCGCCCGGTAGCAGACTGTGGCCATGCTGGTCGTCGGGGTGCTCGCCGTCACGGCGTTGATCGTTCTGGTCGTCGCCCTGTTTACCGGCAACACCTGGGCCGGCCTCGCGGTAATCGCGCTCGCGGCGCTCGGCATCGTCGTGCTGGTGCGGGACTGGCGCACCGACCGGCTGGACGTTGTCGCGGGCCGGTCCGGATCGGCAGCAGCCCACGATTCGGGCACCGTACCGGCCGAGGGCCCGCTCACGCCCGACGATTTCTCACCCGATCTGTCCACCGATCCCGATGGGCCGTCATCAGATGCGCGAGCGGACCAACTCTAGGGTTTTCAACTCCCGGATTGCCTGGCTGCCCCGGTGCATCATGGTCAGCATCATCTCGTCCCCACGATCGGTGGCGGCCGAGAATGCGAAGCCCAACGTGGAGATGAGGGGTACCTGCAACATGCCCAAACAATAATCCTGCCAACATGTTTCGGCGTCGTAACCGGTGACGCCGTGATCGATCAATGCGTGGTGGTAGGCGTCGACGAGTGCCCGTTCGTTTGCGGCACGCTCCGCAGGTTGCAGACTGGTCGCAATGAAGTAGGCGACGTCGCGGGCGGGCAACCCGACGGCAAGGGTCTGCCAGTCGACGGCCGTCACGCGGGCGCGATCGGGGTCGAACAGCAGATTGTCGATCCGATAATCGCCGTGTAGCAGACTGAATCGGTCGGGGGAGTGCAGCAGCCATTCGGCGATGAGTTGGGCCGACTCCAGCACCGTGTCCCGGTCGGCCGGAGTCATCCGTGGGCCGAGTTTCTCGAGCGTGATCTGCGCTGCCAACACGGTGATGTCGCCCAGACCCCGGGCACCGGCATCGTCGGGCATCGGCATCACCGTCCCGGTGAACTCCAACCAGGCCGGATCGCACCAGCGTGGCCCGTGCAGTCCGGCCAGGGCGGTGACCGCAAGCCGCGCCTCGGTGACAGTGCAGCCGAGAATCTGGTCGCCCTGCACCGCCGGCGCCATATCGGCCAGCAGCAGAACGAACTGCGCGCCATCGTCGGCGATCGCGCAGTGGTAGCACCGGGGGAGAGGCACCGCGACGGTATGCGCCACTTCGGTGTAGAACGCGTGCTCGGAGCGATAGCTCAGGGCGACCCGGTCCCGCACCGCCTCGTCCTGAGCGGGCAGTTTGACGACGAAGGACGCCGGCAGATCACGGCCACCGGCGGCGTACCGGGCGGCGACCCGAAAGGTCGCGCCGGTCTGACCGGTTCCGATCGGCGTGACATCGACGTGGGCGACGACGACACCCGGATCGGTCGACATCAATACGGCGGACAGCCACTGCGGCGTCACCTGCTCCGGCGCGACGGGAATCCCGGCGTCTTCGGCTGAGCCCATGGCCGCGATTAGAACATGTTCCGCGGCCGACACCACAAATGCCGGATACCGCAAAGGCCACAAGCCCGGCGGGTTCACGGGGCCGTGGCCTTTGCTTCCGCGGTTCGCGGGAACCGCCGGCGCCTCCGCGGTTCGCGGGAACCGCCGGCTGTGTGGGCGAAGGGGGACTTGAACCCCCACGTCCCGAAGGACACTGGCACCTGAAGCCAGCGCGTCTGCCATTCCGCCACTCGCCCGAAACAACCGGGGGAGCGTATCACGGTGCACAGCTCTGTCCCCACCCGCTCGGGCCGTTCGCGACACGGCGGGGCCTACCCCGAATAACGTGATGAACAGCAGAAATGCGGCGCAGCGAGGATTGCTGATGACCGCGCGCGGGCCTCGGTCGATACGATGACCGATGCGGTTCTTCCGTCGCGACCCCAGCGGCGAACATGAGGCAGGGCGGTCCGATGGGTAACCAGCGAGGTCTGGTTCAACGCATCGAACGCACGCTGGAAAACGCCATCGGCGACGCGTTCGCCCGGGTATTCGGTGGATCGATCGTCCCGCAGGAGGTCGAGGCACTGCTGCGCCGGGAGGCCTCAGACGGCGTACGGGCACTGTCCGGCGGGCGGTTCCTGGCGCCCAACGATTACGTCATCGCCGTCGGCCCGACCGACTTCCTGAAGATAAGCGCCGACCACGAACTCACCGCAGAAGCGTTCTCCCGGCATCTTGGGGGATATATTCAGGAGCAGGGATGGCAAACCTACGGTGAAGTAGTCCTGCGATTCGAGCGATCCGAGGGTCTGCACACCGGCCAGTTCCGCGCCCGAGCCGTCGTCAACCCCGATGCCGACCCGCACCCGACCGCCAACCCGACCGCTACACCAGAATCAACCCATGCGAACACCGCAGAACCAGGAGTGCCAGCGATGACCGACAACCAGTACCGCGGCGGCCAAAGCCAGGGACGTCCCGGCGACGAGTATTACGACGATCAGTACGGCCGGGACGATCAGTACGGCCGGCCGCAGGAGGATCCGCGGGCTGCGGCTCCCGAGCCGCCGCGCGCACCGTACCCGCCCGAGCAGGGTTACCCGCCGAATTACGAGCAGGGTTACCCGCCCCGGCAGGGCTACCCGGATCAGGGCGGCTACCCCGAACAGGGATACCCCCAGGGATACCCCCAGGGATACGATCCGCGCCCACCGGCGCCCGGCTACGGTGCCCCCGGATACGACCAGGGTTATCGGCCGCCCCCGCCGCCGCCCGGGTACGCGGGTCAGCCGCCCTACGGCCCGCCGCCCGGCGCCGGCTACGGACCACCTGCACCCGATTACGGTCGCGTCGAACCGCGCCCCGCCTACCCCGAACAGCCTGGCTACCCGCAACCCGGTTATGGCGCCCCCTACGGCCGGCCCGAGTACGGCCAACCGGATTACAGCCGCTACGAGCAGGGCGGTTATCCGCCCCCGCCCCCGCCCCCGCCGGCACCCGCCCCGGCTCCGGACTACAACTATGCCCAACCGGACCGGGGCCAGCAGGACTACGGACAGCAGGACTACGGCCAGCAGGACTACGGCCAGCAGCCCCAGGCCGGCTACGGTTCCTACGCGCCGCCCGCCGGTCAGGGCGAATACGCCGCCGCCGGCCCGGCGATCACCCTGCAACTCGATGACGGCAGCGGTCGCACCTACGAGCTCCGCGAGGGCGCGAACGTAATCGGCCGTGGCCAGGACGCGCAGTTCCGGTTGCCGGATACCGGGGTGTCGCGGCGCCACGTGGAGATTCGCTGGGACGGCCAGCTGGCATTGCTATCGGACCTGAACTCCACTAACGGCACCACCGTCAACAACGCTCCGGTGCAGGAATGGCAGCTGGCCGACGGCGACGTCATCCGGGTCGGCCACTCCGAGATCATCGTCCGCGTGCACTGACGGCAACGCGACGTCATCGACGCGGGGCCGAACCCGGCCGCGGAGCTATCCGGCTTGCGCCTCGCGCGGTGCAGTGCCCAAGTATCCTCTGAGGTTGCCGCCGTCGGCCCGGTTGCCCGGTGTCCATAAGGCTGCTGGCACGGCGGGAGGACGGAGGGGTCAGGATGCAGGGACTGGTTCTGCAACTGACCCGCGGCGGTTTCCTCTTGCTGCTGTGGCTCTTCATCTGGTCGGTGCTGCGAATCCTGCGCAATGATATCTACGCTCCCACCGGTGCGGTGATGGTGCGGCGGGGTCTGGCGTTGCGGCGCACCGGGTCGTCGGCGAAGCAGAACCGAACCGCAGCCCGCTACCTCGTGGTCACCGATGGCGCCCTGGCCGGAACCCGGATCACTCTGGGCGCCCAGCCCGTATTGATCGGGCGCGCTGACGATTCCACGCTCGTACTCACCGATGACTACGCCTCCACCCGTCACGCCCGGTTGTCGCAACGCGGTCCGGATTGGTACGTCGAGGACCTCGGCTCAACCAACGGCACCTATCTCGACCGCGCGAAGGTCACAACCGCGGTCCGGGTGCCCATGGGCACGCCGGTACACGTTGGTAAGACGGTAGTCGAGTTGCGCCCATGACCCTGGCACTGCGCTACGCCGCCCGAAGCGATCGCGGACTCGTCCGCGCCAACAACGAGGACTCTGTGTATGCGGGCGCCCGGTTGCTCGCCCTCGCCGACGGCATGGGCGGGCACGCCGCCGGCGAAGTTGCCTCCCAACTGGTGATCGCCGCGCTGGCACATCTCGATGACGATGAGCCCGGCGGTGATCTGCTCAGCAAGTTGGAAATTGCTGTGCACGAGGGTAACTCGGCGATCGCCGAACGGGTTGACGACGATCCCGAACTCGACGGGATGGGAACGACACTCACTGCGATCCTGTTCGCCGGCGACCGGCTAGGACTGGTTCACGTCGGCGATTCACGCGGATATCTGTTGCGTGACGGCGAGCTGACACAAATCACCAAGGACGACACCTTCGTCCAGACTCTGGTCGACGAGGGCCGGATCACCGCGGAGGAGGCGCACAGCCATCCACAGCGTTCGCTGATCATGCGCGCGCTGACCGGCCACGAGGTTGAGCCGACTCTGATCATGCGCGAAGCCCGCGAAGGTGACCGCTACCTGCTCTGCTCGGACGGATTGTCCGACCCGGTCAGCCAGGAAACCATCCTTGAGGCGCTCAAGCTTTCCGGCGTCGGCGAAAGTGCCGACCGGCTCATCGAACTCGCGTTACGCGGCGGCGGACCGGATAACGTCACAGTCGTCGTCGCCGATGTCGTCGACCACGACTACGCGGGCCAGACGCAGCCGATACTGGCAGGCGCGGTTTCCATCAACGATGACGAACTTGCCCCGCCCAATACTGCTGCCGGGCGCGCCTCTGTGATCGCCCCACGTCCGGCGGTCGCCAAACGTGTTGTGCCCGAACCGGATCCGCCACCCAGGCCGAAATCGCCTCGGCGCGCGTTTGTCGCCGCCGGGCTGGTGGCGCTCCTAGTCCTGGCCGGACTGGGCATCGGCTACCGGACCATCCGCAACTACTACTACGTCAGCGCCTACGCCGACACCGTCGCGATCATGCGTGGCATCCAGGGGTCGATCCTCGGTGTCAGATTGCAACAGCCGTATCTTCTGGGCTGCCTCAACGATCGAGGTGAGTTGTCGCAAGTCAGTTATGGCCAGGGCACGGCCAATCCGGGTTGTGCGCTCCTGCGGCTCAATGATCTGCGGCCCTCGGGCCGAGCCCAGGTGACCGCCGGACTTCCGGCCGGCAGCCTCGACGACGCGATCGCGCAGTTGCGGGAGTTGGCCCGCGGATCGCTGCTGCCGCTGTGTGCCGCGCCGAAAACCAGTAGCCCGGCACCCTCGACGGCGCCGAGGAGTGGGTCCGGCGCGCCGGCCGCCGGGCCGAAAAGTACTACCGCGAAGTCTTCCCCGCCGTCGCCCGCACCGCTGCCGGTACCGCAGCAGCAGCCCGGAATCGACTGCCGGGCGGCCGCATGAGCCGTAGGCGGAACGCCGGTGAGCCGACGACCGCACCCCAACCTCCCGTCGAGATCGCCCCGGCGCTGCCGAATCGCCGCAACGCCGAGCTCGCGCTGCTGTGTTTTGCCACCCTCATCACCGGCGTCGCCCTGATGATCGTGGAAGCCAACCAGGAGCAGGGTGTTCGATGGGATCTCCTCGGTTACACGCTGGCATTCCTGATCCTTTTCATCGGCGCGCATGTGACGATCCGGCGGTTTGCGCCGTATGCCGATCCGCTGCTTGTGCCGGTCGTCGCGTTGCTCAATGGTCTGGGTCTGGTACTGATCCACCGCCTCGATCTCGATCGGGATACGCCGGTTGACGGACCCGGCGCAGGACAGCAGATGCTGTGGACGTTGGTCGGGGTGCTTGGCTTTTCGTTGGTCGTCGCCTTCCTCATCGACCACCGGATGCTGGCTCGCTACGACTACATCTGCGGAGCGGCCGGGCTGACGCTACTGGCTATACCGGCCCTACTGCCGGCCAGCCTGTCGGAAACCAATGGCGCGAAAATCTGGATTCGGTTGCCGGGCTTCAGCATTCAGCCTGCAGAGTTCTCCAAGATCCTGCTGCTGATCTTCTTCGCGGGCGTCCTGGTGGCTAAACGGAATCTGTTCACCAGTGCGGGCCAGCACTTCCTCGGCTTGGATCTGCCTCGGCCGCGTGACCTTGCTCCCTTGCTTGCAGCCTGGATCATCTCGGTTGGGGTGATGGTCTTCGAGAAAGATCTCGGCACCTCGCTGTTGCTCTACGCCTCGTTTCTCGTCATGGTCTACATCGCCACCGATCGGTTCAGTTGGGTGGTCATAGGGCTCACCCTGTTCAGCGCGGGAAGCGTTGTTGCATATCACCTTTTCGGCCACGTCCGCGGTCGGGTGCAGACCTGGATGGACCCCTTCGCGGACCCCGAGGGATCGGGCTATCAGATGGTGCAGTCCCAGTTCAGCTTCGCCACCGGCGGGGTTTTCGGCACCGGTCTAGGCAATGGACAACCGGGCACGGTTCCCGCGGCGTCGACGGATTTCATCACCGCCGTAGTGGGGGAGGAGTTGGGGCTTGTCGGGCTTGCCGGCGTTCTGCTGCTGTACACGATCGTGGTCGTTCGGGGACTGCGCACCGCAGTCGCGGTGCGCGACAGTTTCGGCAAGCTGCTGGCGGCCGGTCTGGCGTCAACCCTGGCGATTCAGCTTTTCATCGTGGTCGGGGGAGTCACCGGGCTGATCCCGCTTACCGGTCTGACTACGCCGTGGATGTCCTACGGCGGTTCCTCACTGGTGGCCAACTACCTTCTGCTGGCCATCCTGGTCCGGATCTCCCATGCTGCCCGCCGGCCGATCGAGACCAGCCAGCACACGCCCATCGCCGCGGCGCGCACCGAAGTGATCAGTCGGTCATGAACACCTCGCTGCGCAGAATCTCAGTGATGGTCATGGCTTTGGTCGTGCTGCTGTTGGTCAACGCCACGGTGACGCAGGTTTTCCGTGCCGACGCGTTGCGCGCCGATCCGCGGAACCAGCGGGTCCTGCTCGACGAGTACGCGCGTCAACGTGGTCAGATCACCGCCGGCGGGCAGTTGCTGGCGTATTCGCTGTCGACGAACGGCCGCTACCGATTCCTACGGGTGTACCCCGATCCGTACGCCTACGCACCGGTGACCGGCTTCTACTCACTACGGTATTCAAGCAATGGGCTCGAGCGCGCCGAGGACCTCATCCTCAACGGCTCCGACGAGCGACTGTTCGGCAGACGACTGGCCGATTTTTTCACCGGCCGGGATCCGCGGGGCGGCAACGTCGATACCACCTTGGTCCCGCGGGTCCAGCAAGCCGCGTGGGCGGCGCTCCAACAGGGCTGCGACGGACCGTGCAAGGGTTCGGTGGTGGCACTGGAGCCGTCCACCGGAAAGATCCTCGCGATGGTGTCATCGCCCTCCTACGACCCCAACCTGTTAGCCACCCACGACACCGAGGCTCAGGGCAAGGCCTGGCAGCAATTGCGTGACGACGCGGCTGCGCCGCTGACCAATCGGGCGATCGCCGAGCGCTACCCGCCCGGATCGACATTCAAGGTCATCACGACTGCGGCCGCGTTGCAGGCCGGCATCACCGAGAGCGAACCTCTGACCGCGGCCGGCTCGATCACCCTGCCCGACAGCACCGCCACCCTGGAGAACTACGGCGGAACGCCGTGCGGCACCGGGCCGACGGCACCGCTGCGGGAGGCCTTCGAGCGGTCCTGCAACACCGCCTTCGTCGAGCTGGGCATCCGGGTCGGAGCCGACGCGCTGCGCCGTACAGCAGATGCGTTCGGGTTCGACAGCACGCCGGACCCCATTCCGCTTCAGGTCGCCGAGTCCACCATCGGACCGATGGCCGATGCCGCCGCAGTCGGGATGTCGAGTATGGGACAGAAGGACGTTGCGGTGACGCCGCTACAGAATGCGATGGTGGCCGCCGCGATCGCGAATTCCGGTGTGGTGATGCAGCCGTACCTCGTGGACCGGCTCGAAGGACCGGGATTGTCCAACATCAGCGCGACTGCGCCGCAGGAGCAACAACGCGCGGTTTCACCACAGATCGCGGCTAAGCTAACGGATTTGATGGTCGGTGCCGAGAAGTTCACCCAGCAGAAGGGGGCGATTCCCGGCGTGGCGATCGCATCCAAGACCGGAACCGCCGAACACGGCAGCGATCCGCGCTCCACCCCGCCGCACGCCTGGTACATCGCGTTCGCCCCGGCACAGGATCCAAAGGTCGCGGTGGCAGTCCTGGTCGAGAACGGCGGGGACCGGTTGGCCGCGACGGGTGGAGCGCTCGCCGCGCCGATTGGGCGGGCCACCATCGCGGCGGTACTGCAGGGTGCGCCGTGAGCCCCCGCAGCCGAGCACAGCGAGGCAAGCAATGAGCCCCCGCAGCCGAGCACAGCGAGGCAAGCAATGAGTCCCCGCGTGGGCGTCACGCTGTCCGGGCGCTATCGGTTACAGCGACTGATCGCGACCGGCGGTATGGGACAGGTGTGGGAGGCCGTCGACAGCAGGCTGGGACGCCGGGTCGCCGTCAAGGTCCTCAAGCAGGAGTTCTCCTCCGATCCGGAGTTCCTGGAGCGGTTCCGCGCCGAAGCGCGCATCGTGGCCATGCTCAACCACCCGGGTATCGCAGCCGTGCACGATTACGGCGAGACCGATATGGACGGCGAGGGCCGCACCGCCTATCTGGTGATGGAACTGGTCAACGGTGAACCGCTGAACTCGGTTATCAAGCGGACCGGTCGGTTGTCGCTTCGACATGCCCTCGACATGCTCGAGCAGACCGGGCGGGCACTCCAGGTCGCCCACACCGCGGGACTGGTGCACCGCGACGTCAAGCCGGGCAACATCCTCATCACCCCGACCGGCCAGGTGAAGCTGACCGATTTCGGCATCGCCAAGGCGGTCGACGCGGTGCCGGTGACCCAGACCGGAATGGTGATGGGCACCGCCCAGTACATCGCACCGGAGCAGGCCCTCGGCGAAGACGCCACGGCGGCCAGCGATGTCTATTCGCTGGGAGTTGTTGGCTACGAAGCGGTTTCGGGCAAGCGGCCATTCGTCGGCGACGGAGCGCTGACCGTCGCGATGAAGCACATCAAAGAGACCCCGGCACCTCTTCCGGCGGACCTGCCGCCCAACGTGCGCGAGCTCATCGAGATCACCCTGGTCAAGAACCCCGGCTTGCGGTATCGCAACGGCGGTCAGTTCGCCGACGCGGTGTCCGCGGTGCGTGCCGGGCGCCGGGCGCCACGGCCGAACTCCGCGCCCATCATCAAAGCGAACCCGACCACGATTCCGGGCTCCAAGAAGCCGGCGCCCGAGGCTCGGCCCGCGCCGGCTCCCCGGCCGCGCTCGGGTACGGGTCAGCGATCCCCGCAGCCGACCCGCCGAGCGTTCTCCTCCGGTCAGCGCGCCCTGCTCTGGGCCGCCGGGGTACTCGGCACCCTGGCGATCATCAGCGCGATCCTGATCGTCCTGGCCGACCGGGACCGACGCGCCAACGTTCCGGTCCAGCAGACCGTGACCGACACCATCACACCGGAGGCCCCCGGTGGGGGACCGCCGGTAGCCCCGTCGGGATGGACCCCCGCGGTGATCCCGGGTATGCAGATCCAGATTCGGTTCTCCGCGGTGCACCCGCCGACGGTGGCGCGCGCCCCCGTCGTCAACGAGGCATCGCGATGACCACACCGCAGCACCTTTCCGACCGCTACGAACTCGGTGAGATCATCGGGTTCGGCGGCATGTCGGAGGTCCACCTCGCCCGAGATCTGCGCTTGCATCGAGACGTTGCCGTCAAGGTGCTGCGCGCGGACCTGGCCCGCGACCCGAGTTTCTATTTGCGGTTCCGGCGCGAGGCGCAAAACGCGGCAGCGCTCAACCATCCCGCAATCGTCGCGGTGTATGACACCGGAGAAGCGACGACGGCCAGCGGGCCGCTGCCCTACATCGTGATGGAGTACGTCGACGGGGTCACGCTGCGCGACATCGTCCACAACGACGGCCCCATGCCGCCGCGGCGGGCACTGGAGGTGATCGCCGACGCCTGCCAAGCCCTCAACTTCAGCCACCAGCACGGGATCATCCACCGGGACGTCAAGCCGGCCAACATCATGATCTCCGATGCCGGGGCGGTGAAGGTGATGGACTTCGGCATCGCCCGCGCCCTTGCCGACACCGGAAACAAAGTCACCCAGACCGCGGCGGTGATCGGAACCGCCCAGTACCTCTCGCCCGAGCAGGCCCGGGGCGAATCCGTGGATGCACGCTCCGATGTGTACTCGCTGGGATGCGTACTCTACGAAATGCTCACCGGCGAACCGCCATTCGTCGGTGACTCGCCGGTCGCCGTCGCCTACCAGCATGTGCGCGAGGACCCGATACCGCCGTCCCAGAAGCGGGCCGGCATCTCCGCGGAACTCGACGCCGTTGTGCTCAAGGCGCTGACCAAGAATCCGGACAATCGGTACCAGAGCGCCGCTGAAATGCGGGCCGATCTGGTTCGGGTGCACAGCGGGGAAAAGCCCGAGGCGCCGAAGGTGCTGACCCAGGCCGAGCGGACCATGATGATGGCGCCCTCGCGGTCAAGTTCTCGCGATGATTCAGGTTCGACACCGGCGAGGTATGACTACGCGGATTCCGGGCGCAGCTCGGTGGGCCGATGGCTGGTGGCGGCGGCGGTGCTGGCGATCCTGACCGTGGTGGTCACTCTCGCGATCAATATGGTCGGCGGTAAGCCGCGCGCGGTCCAGGTTCCCGACGTGCGCGGTCAGGTCTCGGCCGACGCGATCGCCTCGCTGCAGAACAAGGGCTTCAAGATCCGTACCCAGCAGAAGCCGGATAACACGGTGCCCCCCGACCATGTCATCAAGACCGACCCGGCGGGCAACCTATCGGTCAATGCCGGCGACGAGATCCTGATCAGCGTGTCCACCGGGCCCGAGCAGCGTGAGGTGCCTGATGTGTCGGCGCTGAGCTACGCCGAGGCGGTCAAGAAGCTGACGGCGGCGGGCTTCGGCAAGTTCAAGCAATCCGAGGCGCCGTCGAATCCCGACCAGAGGGACAAGGTGCTCAACACCGTGCCGCCGGCGAATCAAACCTCGGCGATCACCAACGAGATCACGATCGTCGTCGGGACCGGTCCGCGAACCCGGGAGATACCCGACGTTGCCGGGGAAACTGCCGATCTGGCCACCAAGAACCTCAACACGGTGGGCTTCCCGACCGTCCTCACCGCGACGGTGGACAGCACGGAACCGGTCGGTCAGGTAATCGGCACCGAGCCGGCTGCGGGTGCCGCGGTACCGCTGGACAGCCCGATCACCCTGAAGGTGTCAAAGGGGAATCAGTTCATCATGCCGAATATGGTGGGCCAGTTCTGGGTTGACGCCGAGCCGAACCTTCGCGCACTCGGCTGGACCGGCGTTCTGGTGAAGGGTCCCGACGTACCTAACAGCGGCCAACGAACAAACGCGGTGGTTACCCAGAGCCCGCCACCCGGGGCCGGGACAAACCGGGACGGCCCGCTGACGCTCAGCTTTGCGTCGTAACCGCCCGGACGGGATCACCGCCGGTCGCTCGCCGAACCGTATCGGCCACTTCCTGTTCCAACCGCTGCACAACCGACTCAGCCGGAGAACTGCCGCAGAATCCAAGCCAATTCGCCAGCATCCGGTGTCCACCCTCGGTGAGGATCGACTCGGGATGGAACTGCACACCGTGGATGGGCAGCTCGACGTGACGGACCGCCATGATCACCCCGCTCGGATCCATCCCGTCGCTTCGCTCGCCCCTGGAGGTGTGCGCGATGACCTCCAATTCCGGCGGCACGGTCTCGGGCAGAATCGTCAAGGAGTGATACCGGGTCGCGATGAACGGATCCGGAAGGCCTTGCAGCACTCCATCATTGGTGTGGAAAACCGTACTGGTCTTGCCGTGGAGGAGTTCCGGAGCGCGATCCACGGTGGCGCCGAACGCCACTCCGATCGCCTGATGCCCCAGACAGACACCCAATAGCGGGGTCCGCGCGGCCGCACACGCCTGCACCAGTGCGATGGAGGCCCCGGCACGCTCGGGCGTACCGGGCCCTGGGCTGAGCAGGACGCCATCGAATTCGGCCACCGCAGAGGAAATCTGGGCCGCGCCGGTCAACCGCGGGTCATCATTGCGCCACACCTGCGCATCCACACCGAGTTGGCCCAGATACTGAACCAGGTTGAACACGAAGCTGTCGTAGTTGTCGACGACCAATACCTGCACGCCTGACACGCTACCCGCGGCGCCACTGGGATAATCTTTTCAGACCCCTAGTCTCCAGTGAAGGTATCCATGCCCAAGTCCAAGGTTCGCAAGAAGAACGACTTCACCGTCAACTCGGTTAGCCGCACCCCGGTCAAGGTCAAGGCCGGCCCCTCCAGTTCCTGGTTCGTCGTGCTGTTCATCGGCCTGATGCTGATCGGGCTGGTGTGGTTGCTGGTGTTCCAGTTGGCGGCGTCCGGGTACAACACTCCGGACGCACTGCAGTGGATGGCCGACCTCGGTCCGTGGAACTACGCGATCGCGTTCGGCTTCATGATCGCCGGTCTGCTGTTGACCATGCGGTGGCGGTGACGACAATAACAACGATGTGATTCATCCCCACTGTGGATAACTCCTGTGGATAACCTCCATTGGGCCCCACGAACAGCGGCAATCGCGGCCGTCGGCGCGGCTGGAATCTTCATGGCGGCAGCCTGTGCACTGCTCGCGACCGACCCGCCAGGCCGGTTCCTCAGCGGTATCGCTGCTATGGGTCTGCTGATCTTTGCCGCCGGATCGTGGCGGGCGCGGCCACGGCTGGCAATCACTGCCGCCGGACTGGTCTACCGGGGCTGGTTGCGTTCGACGACTTTGCCGCGCGCCGACATTGAACTGATCCGGATCACCGAGTTTCGCCGATTCGGGCGCAAGGTCCGACTGCTCGAGATCGACACCGTCGACTCGCACCTGATCGTCCTGAGCCGATGGGACCTCGGCGGAGACCCCCTGGAGGTTCTCGACGCACTCACCGTGGCCGGCTACGCCCGGGGTTGACGCTCAGGCGATCGTGACCGACTCGATCACGACGGCGTCATTCGGCCGGTCGTTGCGATCGACCGCTGTGGTGGCGATCGCGTCAACGACCTGCTGCGACTCCGGGTCGACGACCTCGCCGAAGATGGTGTGCTTGCGGGTGAGGTGCGGGGTCTTGCCCACCGTGATGAAGAACTGGCAGCCGTTGGTTCCCGGCCCGGCATTGGCCATCGCCAGCAGGTAGGGCTTGTCGAATTGCAACTCCGGGTGAAATTCGTCGGCGAACTTATAGCCGGCGTCACCGCGGCCGGTGCCGGTCGGGTCGCCGCCCTGGATCATGAATCCGTCGATGACGCGGTGGAAGACCGCTCCGTCGTAGAACGGACCGGAGGTACCCCCGGATGCGTTCTGAGTCGAGTAGTCCTTGGTGCCTTGGGCCAAGCCGACGAAGTTGGCGACGGTCTTGGGGGCGTGGTTACCGAAGAGGGCGATCTTGATATCGCCGCGGTTGGTATGCAGTGTCGCGGTGGCGGTTTGAATCGGGCTTGTGCTCACGGGATGACAGTGTGCCACCCCCGCTACCGGGCGCTTACGTCAGGGGCGTTGGGACATGTACGGCGCCGGTCGTGGCACGAAAGTTCTGTGGAGCCTAGGAGATTCGAACTCCTGACATCTGCCTTGCAAAGGCAGCGCTCTACCAACTGAGCTAAGGCCCCGTGGCGCTGGTCTGGCCGACGGAGTGTGCCCCGTCGACGACCAGGACATCGTGGGCCTAGGAGGACTCGAACCTCCGACCTCTTCGTTATCAGCGAAGCGCTCTAACCACCTGAGCTATAGGCCCGGAATTGCACACGGACGAGCAGCGAGATTACCCCACCTGCAGCGGCCTACCCAAACGCGCAGCCCGCATCGGCGGCGTGATCAGTCCAGATCGGCCAGAGTTACCTCGACACCGCCGACTATATCGGTGCTCAGGTTGTAGATATAGGCGCCGACGGTAGCCATGGCCGATAACAGCACGATGTTCACCAGCCCGATCAGCGCGGCGGTGCCGAATATCGATCCCGCCGACACCAGGTCGCCACCGCCACCGCTGCCGCTGGTCAACAGATCGCCGACATTGTTATTGAGCTTGCTCCACACGCCCATCGCACCGAGCACGAGATAGAGGAACGCGACGGCGATCATCCACACGAAGAACAGCGCCGCGTTCAGCAGTAGGGACACCTTCAATGCGCTCCACGGATCGATGCGGCGGATCTGCATGGTGGCCCGAACCGGTCCGCGGGGCCGCGCACCCACCTGCACCCGTGGCGGGGCTGCCTGCGCAGCAGCCCGGACGGGATCCGCCGGCCGCGGAGGCGCGGGTTTCGGCACTGGGCCGGACAGGTCCGGTAACTCACTGGGCAACGCCTCGACCGGGACCACGTCGTGGCGTTCGGTACGCAGATCCGAACGAGCCGGGGCGGGTTCGGGATCGGGCCGTTGCGCGAGCGGACTCATCGACGACAGATCGGGCGCCGCGACGCCGGTGACATAGCGGCTTGCCCGCGGGTCGGCGCCGCGCACCGGGGCGTTGGTAGCCACTCGCTGCGGTGTGCCGTCGGCGCGACCGCGGCCGGCGCTCTGCCACGGCGGCACATCGGTCTGGGCGTCCGCAGTCGTCGGGCGCCCGCCCGGTTCGTTCGGTGAACTCACCAACACTCCTTACCTGTGGCCCCCGGTGTTACGTCGCATCCACCTCGGAATCAACCGCTTCGCCGTCATCGGAGCCGTCCTGTTCCTCGGCATTGCGCGCAATCGCTATTAGTGTGTCGCCTTCGCCCAGGTTCATCAAGCGAACGCCCTTGGTCTGGCGCCCGGCCTTGCGAACCTGCCGTGCCGCGGTGCGGATCACTCCGCCGCCGGACGTGATGGCGTACAGCTCGCTATCGTCATCGACCACCAGTGCGCCCACCAGACTGCCACGACGGGTGTCGTACTGGATGGTCAGGATGCCTTTACCGCCACGGCCCTGCGCGGTGTACTCCTCGATCGCCGTCCGCTTGGAGTATCCACCTGCAGTGGCGACCAGCAGGTAGGTGCCCTCCCGGACCACATTCAACGACAACAGCTGATCGTCGGCGTTGAATCGCATGCCCTGGACACCGGATGTCGCCCGGCCCATCGGGCGCAGTGCCTCATCGGTGGCCGAGAACCGGATTGACTGGCCCTTAGCACTCACCAGCAGCAGGTCGTCTTCCGCCGAGCACAGGATTGCGCCGACCAACTCGTCCCCGTCCCGGAGGTTTACCGCCACGATGCCGCCCGAGCGGTTGGAGTCGAAGTCGGTCAGCTTGGACTTCTTCACCAGGCCGTTGCGGGTGGCCAGCACCAGATACGGGGCGTCCTCGTAGGTCTTGATCTGAATGACCTGCGCGATGCGCTCATCGGGCTGGAATGCCAGCAGGTTGGCCACGTGCTGTCCGCGGGCCGCGCGCAACGACTCCGGAAGCTCATACGCCTTCGCCCGGTAGACCCGGCCCTGCGTGGTGAAGAAGAGGATCCAGTCGTGGGTGGAGCAGACGAAGAAGTGCCGCACGATGTCGTCCTGCTTGAGCGCCGCGCCCTGCACGCCCTTACCGCCGCGCTTCTGACTGCGATACAGGTCGGTCTTGGTCCGCTTGGCGTAGCCGGTCTCGGTGATCGTCACGACCACCTCTTCGCGAGCGATGAGGTCTTCGTCAGACACCTCGCCCTCAGCACCGACGATCCGGGTGCGCCGGTCGTCGCCGTGCTTCTCGACGATCTCAGCCAGTTCGTCGCGCACGAGGCCGCGCTGGCGCTCGGGCTTGGCCAGGATGTCTTCGAGGTCGGCGATCTCCGTCTCGATCTCGGCCAGTTGGTCGACGATCTTCTGACGTTCCAGGGCGGCCAGCCGGCGCAGCTGCATATCGAGGATGGCCTGCGCCTGGATATCGTCGATATCAAGCAGTTCGATCAGGCCGACCCTGGCGACGTCAACGGTCTCCGACGCGCGGATCAGCGCGATCACCTCGTCAAGGGCGTCGAGCGCCTTGACCAGACCGCGCAGGATGTGGGCCCGTTCGTTGGCCTTGCGCAGCCTGTAGGTGGTCCGCCGCACGATCACGTCGAGCTGATGCTCGACGTAGTAACGGATCATCTGGTCCAGCCGCAGGGTGCGGGGCACACCGTCAACGATCGAGAGCATGTTGCAGCCGAAGCTGGTCTGCAGCTGGGTGTGCTTGTAGAGGTTGTTCAGCACCACCTTGGCCACGGCATCGCGTTTGATCTCCACGACGATGCGCAGGCCCACCCGGTCGCTGGACTGGTCCTCGATATTGGAGATGCCGGCCAGCTTGCCCTCACGCACCTGATCGGCGATCGAGGTGATGAAGTTGTCGTGGTTGACCTGATACGGCAACTCGGTGATGACGATGCCGGTTCGTCCGCGGGAGTCCTCTTCGATCTCCACCACACCGCGCATCCGGACCGACCCTCGGCCGGTTGTGTAGGCGTCAATGACACCGGAGGTGCCGACGATCAGACCGGAGGTCGGGAAGTCCGGCCCCTTGATCCGTTCGATCATCGCCGCAAGCGTGGTTTCCTCATCGGCCTCGTGGTTCTCCAGGCACCAGTAGACGGCCTCGGCGAGTTCCCGGAGATTGTGCGGCGGGATGTTCGTGGCCATGCCGACGGCGATACCGCCGGAGCCATTGGCCAGCAGGTTGGGGAAGCGGCTCGGCAGAACCGTCGGCTCCTGCACCCGGCCGTCGTAGTTGGGAATGAAATCGACTGTCTCCTCGTCGATTTCACGCAGCATATCCATGGCCAGCGGGGTGAGGCGCGCCTCGGTGTTATGGCTGATGAAGCCGTTAGTGATAAACGAGTGGTCGTCGGTGTCAACTCGAAGGCTGTAGACCGCCTGCACCCCGGCATCGGTGACAGAGGCCACCTCGGCGAAGTAGAACCGGCCATCGGTCAGTTCGGAGGCGATCGCTCGCACGTCGGGGTCATCACCATGTGCCGCTAGCAGCCCTGCGAGACCGGGAACGTCAGCGACCGTGCGGCTTGTGCACGCAGCACTAGGCGTGTCGCGTGCGTAACCCGCACATTCGGCGCTCATGGCCGTGTGGTCGCCCGGCCGGATCTCCTCAACGAGCTTCCACAACAGCGTTGGAACGCCGGCGACGTCGACCAGGCAGAGCAAGGGATGGTTGGCCGTACCCGCCACCTCTTCCCCACCGACCGTACGAACCGTGTAAGTCGGGTGCTGACCGGAATGGAACAACCGGTCTGCGATTACCGGTGAACCATTCCGATCCAGGACCTTCAGTTCGATCACATTGTCCGAATTGGGCTTTGCGCCCGGCACAATGTCGGCGATGCGAATCGACTCGCCTTCGGGCAACCGCACCAGCGCGTCTCCGGTGACGCAGTAGCGCATGGCGGCGGGCGGGTCGTTACCCGGCGAGCCGAAGTTGCCCTGCCCGTCGACCAGCGGGTAGCGCAGCGACCAGGGCTGCGCCATCCGGACCAGGGTGTCGTAGATCGAGGAGTCGCCGTGCGGGTGATAGTTACCCATCGTCTCGGCGACCGAACGTGCCGACTTGGCGTGGCTGCGGTCCGGGCGGAACCCGGAGTCGTACATCGCATAGAGCACCCGGCGATGCACCGGCTTGAGTCCATCTCGCACCTCGGGCAGCGCGCGCCCGACGATGACGCTCATCGCGTAATCGATGTAGCTGTTCTGCATCTCCTGCTGGATGTCGACCGGTTCGACCCGGTCTGCGGGAGGTCCGTCGGGCGGTAGCGTGGTGTCAGTCATCTGATCCTCTATCGGGGCGTATGAGCGCTAATGGCTAAACGTCAAGAAAGCGAACGTCTTTGGCGTTGCGGGTGATGAAGCTTCGGCGCGCTTCGACGTCCTCACCCATCAGGATCGAGAACAACTCATCGGCGGCGGCCGCATCGTCGAGGGTGATCTGGCGGAGCAGTCGGGCCGCAGGGTCCATGGTTGTCTCCCACAGTTCCTTGGCATCCATCTCGCCGAGGCCCTTGTAACGCTGGATTCCGTCGTCTTTGTTGATCTTCTTACCCGCTGTCAGCCCCGCCTCCAGCACGGCGTCGCGCTCGCGTTCGGTGTAGACGAATTCATGCTCACTGCGCTGCCACTTCAGTTTGTAAAGCGGCGGCTGGGCGAGGTAGACGTGACCGCTCTCAATCAGCGGCTTCATGAAACGGAACAGCAGTGTCAACAGCAGCGTGGTGATGTGCTGGCCGTCAATGTCGGCGTCGGCCATCAGGACGATCTTGTGGTACCGGAGTTTGGTGAGGTCGAACTCGTCGTGGATACCGGTGCCCAGCGCGGTGATGATCGACTGGACTTCGGTGTTCTTCAGAACTCGGTCGATGCGGGCCTTCTCGACGTTGATGATCTTGCCACGCAGCGGCAGGATGGCCTGGAACATCGAGTCGCGGCCGCTCTTGGCAGAGCCGCCGGCCGAGTCACCTTCCACCACATACAGTTCGCACTGCTTGGGATCGGTGGACCGGCAGTCAGCCAGCTTTCCAGGCAGGCCGCCGATATCGGTGGCGCTCTTGCGCCGCACAAGCTCGCGGGCCTTGCGAGCGGCCATCCGGGCCTGGGCCGATGAAACCGCTTTGTTCAGAATGGTTTTGGCATCCGACGGGTTAGCTTCGAACCAGTGCGTCAACTGCTCGTTGCAGATCTTCTGCACGAAGGACTTGACCTCGGTGTTGCCAAGTTTGGTTTTGGTCTGGCCCTCGAACTGCGGATTGGCGACCTTCACCGAAACCACCGCGGCCAGGCCCTCTCGGATGTCGTCGCCGGTAAGGTTCGGGTCCTTCTCCTTGAGGATCTTCTTGTCCTTGGCGTACTTGTTGACCACGGTGGTCAGAGCAGCCCGGAACCCCTCCTCGTGCGTACCGCCCTCGTGGGTGTTGATGGTGTTGGCGAAGGTGTGGACGGACTCGGAGTAGCCCGCGTTCCACTGCATCGCGACCTCAACCTCGTGGCCCTCTCCCTTACCGGAGAAGCCCACAATGCTGTTGGTGATCGCCTGCTTGGTGCGATTGATGTGCTTGACGAAGTCGACTAGGCCATCGGCGTAGTGGAAGGTGCGGTGCATGACCTTCTTTGCCGGCGCGGACTTCTCGGCTGCGAGCTCTTCCGCTGACTTGGGAGCCTCGGCGGTGTCGCTGACCACCTCGTCGACGACTTCCTCCGGGGTCACTCTTTCGTCGGTGAGATTGATGGTCAGGCCCTTATTCAGGAAGGCCATCTCGCGCAGGCGCTGCTCGACGGTGTCGAAGTCGTAATCGGTGGTTTCGAAGATATTCGGATCAGCCCAAAATCGGATCGTGCTGCCGCTCTTCTCGGTGGCCTCGCCCTGCTTGATACTGCCGGGGATGGAATTGTCATAGGTCTGGAACCACTGGGAGCCGTCGCGGCAGATATCAGCCTCGAGCCGGGTAGACAGTGCGTTGACCACCGATACGCCGACCCCGTGCAGGCCGCCTGAGACCTGGTAGGCGCCTTCCTCGAACTTTCCGCCGGCATGCAGGACCGTCATGACCACGTCGATGGTCGGGACACCGGACTCGTGCATCGCCACCGGGATGCCGCGGCCGTTATCGGTGACTTCCACGCCACCGTCGTCGAGAAGCCGGACGTCGACCTGATCGGCAAATCCAGCCATTGCCTCGTCGACGGCGTTGTCGACAACCTCCCAGACCAGATGGTGTAGTCCGCGTCTGCCGGTTGAGCCGATATACATTCCGGGACGTTTACGGACAGCCTCAAGCCCTTCGAGGATCTTGATGGAGCCTGCACCGTATTCGTCGTCTTTTTTCTTCTTCGGGGCAGCCACGATCGAACAGATCTCCTCAGAATTAGCAGGCGAGCGACGGGCGGCCGCTCGAACGTTTAATCACAGTCTACCGGGAAGGGGGGACAGGACCGATTCAGCATCGGCGTTTCTGCACACCTAATTGCGCCGTGCACGGAATATCTCGGGTGAAGATGCCTCCGGACGCTTGACGCGCGCGCCAGCGACCTCCCTGTGGCTCTGAGGCGACTGTGATAAGGGGGTTCAGCCGTAGGTATCCCGGGGGCCGCGGCCGGAGATATGCCACGGGCCTTTGCGCCACGACGGAGCGGTGGGCCCGGTGATTTTCAACGCGGTCACGACGCCATCGCCGACCGCCGCGGCGATCTTTGCCAGCAACTGCGCCTGAACCATCCGTAACTGGGTGGCCCAGGCTGTCGACTCGGCCGAGACACTGAGCACGCCGCCGCGCAGAACGGTGGGCTGGGCGTGCTCGGCGATCTGTTCCCCGACGACAGTGGCCCACTGGGCGAACACGGTTCCTTCAGCGACCCGCGGCGACCAACCGTTGGTTTCGGCCAGATCACGGGTGGCGCGACCCAGTGGTTGCGGGTCGCGGGCATCCGGACCAGCCCCAGACCAGCGCCGTCGGCTGTCTCGTGCGGTGTTTCGGCGCGCGTTCGGCGAGGTGCGGCCACGGCCGACTTCCTTACCCATGCCGCGGGCGGCAGACCGGGCCTCTTCGAGTGCGCGGCGTACCAGATCCATCCCGGGTAAGGCGGCCAGGTGCTCCGGCGGGGTTGGAAGGTCCCCGGACACGTCACCGGGTGCGGGGTCGGGTGGACGAGCGGGGAGGTCGTCTTCGGTCACGGTGTCACCGCCGAGGCGCGGCCGGTTTCGTCGTCGCGGAGCGTGATGCCGATCCGAGTGGCGTCCCAGTCCTCGGGGATGTCCTCGCCGACGGCGGCGGTGACGAGCACCTGCTCGGCCGTCGCTGCGACGCCGGCTAGTGCACGGCGTCGTGCGTTATCGAGTTCGGCGAACACATCGTCGAGAATCAGTACCGGCTCGCTACCTTCTGCGCGGAGCAGCTCATAGGACGCCAACCGCAATGCCAACGCCACCGACCAGGACTCGCCGTGGCTGGCGAACCCCTTGGCCGGCTGATCGCCCAGCCGCAATTCGAGATCGTCGCGGTGCGGTCCGACCAAACACATGCCGCGTTCCAATTCCGCGTTACGGCGGCGAGCGAGGGCGTCGAGCAGAGCCGCCTCCAGATAGTCGGTGTCCCCGGCTCTATCGAGGTCGGCAGTATCGATACTCGACCGGTAGGCGATCGCGGCGGGCCGCGACGCCGGGGCCAGCAACTGATAGGCCTTCTCGACCTCCGGCGCGAGTTGGTTCACCAGATCGAGCCGAGCCGCCATCAGTTGAGCACCGTTGGCGGCGAGGTGGCCGTCCCAAACATCCAGTGTTTCCAACACCCCCGACTCTGTGCGGAACCTCCCGCCGCCGGCCGACTTGAGCAGTGCGGCTCGCTGTTTGAGCACCTTGTCGTAGTCGGCGCGCACGGCCGCGATGCGGGGGCGCCGCACAGTGGCCAGTTCGTCGAGGTAGCGCCTGCGTTCCGCGGGGTCGCCGCGGACCAGGGCAAGGTCCTCGGGGGCGAACAAGACTGCCCGCACAGCTCCCAGTATCTCGCGGGTACTTCGGACCGGTGACCGGTTAAGCCGGCCCTTATTTGCCCGGCCAGCAGCAATCTCGAGGTCCACGGCCAACTCCCGACCTTCGCTGACCACGATCGTCGACACGATTGCGCGTTCGGCGCCGGCCCGGATCAGCGGGGCGTCAGTTGATACCCGATGCGAACCCAAAGTTGCGCAAAACCACAGTGCCTCAACGAGATTGGTCTTGCCGAACCCATTGGGTCCGACGAACACTGTCCGCCCCGGCGTCAACTCCAGATCAAGCTCCGCCCATGATCGGAAATCCCGTAGCGCGATGTGACGGACATGCATCTGATCAGCCGAACAGCAAAATGCGAGTGGCTCTGTGCCCGTCGATCGCCGCGCGCCGTCCCATATGCATTTCTTTCCTCAGATTACCGACTAGCCGGGTAGCCGAACCGGCATCAACAGATAGACATAGTCAGTCTGGCCAGCAGGAAAAGGACCGGGGCCGGTGTGTTCAGGCGCACCCTCACCGGCGGGGCGCAGCACGGCCGGTTTGCTGGCCGTGGTGAAACCAAACGTGACCCGATCAGAATGCAGCGACGCCAACCCGTCGACCAGGTAGTTCGGGTTGAAGGCAATGGTCAGGGGTTCTCCGGCGAACTCCACGGGCAGTTCCTCCTCAGCCGACCCCAAACCATCCGCCGCGGCAGACAGCTGAACCGAATCCGGGCCGAACTCCATCCGAATCTGGGCACCACGCTCGGCGACGATCGCCACACGCTTGATGGCCTCCGACAGTTCCGCCACACCGATCGTGGCCAGAGCGGTGTGCTCGGCTGGTAGCAGCTGGCGAAACTTCGGGAACTCGTTTTCCAACAGGCTCGTCGTGCTGCGCTGGCTGGCGCTACGGATCCCGAGCAATCTGGCGTCGCCCACATCTGCACCGGTGCCCAGGGCAAGGTGCACATCCGATCCCGAGGTGACCGCCTTCGCGGCCTCCGCCAACATTTTGTGCGGCACCAATACCGCAGCATCAACATCAGCAGCGGTGGTCGACCAGGTGAGCTCTCGAACCGCCAGCCGGAATCTGTCGGTGGCCGCTAAAACGACCTTCGAGCCGGAGATCTCCAGCCGGATACCGGTGAGCATCGCGATCGTGTCGTCGCGGCCAGCGGCTACCGCAACCTGCCCGACCGCCTCGGCGAACAGATCCGCGGAAACAACGCCCGTCTCTGCCGGCGACGTTGGCAATGTGGGGTAATCCTCAACCGGCATGGTGGGAAGCGTGAACTTCGCACTACCGCAGCTCAGCAGCATCCGGGAGCCCTCGACACTGACCTCGACGGGTTTGGCCGGCAGTGATCGAGTGATATCGGACAGCAGACGGCCGGATACCAAAACCGCTCCCGGAGAACCTATTTCGGCCGGAACCTGAACTTCGGCGGAGACATCGGAATCAAACCCGGTGATCGTCAAACCTGCATCGGACCCGGTGATCAGCACGCCGGCGAGGATGGGCCGCGACGGCTGTTTACTCGGCAGGATCCGGACGACCCAGGCCACCGCGTCGGCGAAGTCCTCCCGAACTAAGCGAAACTTCAGATCGGAGTCAACCAGCGTGGTCGCCACGTCGATAGGGTCCCTTCGTCACACCGTTAACGGCATCGGAAAACAGCCGTTCGATGACCAACCGTAGAGTGTCGCGGCCCAACTTGAAAGCTAATCGGCGCGGGTCATGTTGGCACTGGAATGTGGTTGCGGGCGGCTGCCGGCACGTTTTCCCCAGGGGTGTTCTTCTAAAAGGAAATCAATGAATAGATAACAGCAGTAGTAATAGGGCCTGTGCAAGCTGTTGGCCGTGTGGGTACCGGCCTGCTGGACGACGGTGTTGGGCTGTGGATGCCGTGTGGATGGATCGCCCGTTGGGCGCGGATGGTTGTGTAGCAATTCCGGTTGTCCCCGCTGGTCGTGTGGGGTGTAGCTATGTCCACGGGGATTATCCACAAGTTATGAACAGTTGATCGCTGTGACGCGTGATACCTATGTGCCCAAAGTTTTTTAGAATCAGCGCTTGGATCGCTGGCGAATCCTCGTTGTGAGTTCCTTGACATGATCGAAAACCTCGCGCCGGTCGCCCATCTCGTTGAGGATTTTGCGCTGGGCGTACATCACCGTGGTGTGGTCACGACCGAAGGCCTGGCCAATTTTAGGCAGGGAGAGGTCGGTGAGCTCGCGGCACAGATACATCGCGATTTGGCGGGATTGGGCAAGCGCGCGCGTCTTTCCCGGTCCGCGTAGTTCCTCAACACTGGTGTCGAAGTATTCGGCGGTTGCGGCCATGATGACAGCGGCGCTGATCTGCATGGTGCCGGCGTCAGCAATCAGGTCGCGCAACACGATCTCAGCAAGGGCGGAATTAATCGGCGTCTTGTTCAGCGACGCGAATGCCGTGACCCGGATCAGTGCACCCTCAAGTTCGCGGATGTTGCGTTCAATGCTGCTGGCGATGAGTTCGAGCACGTCGTCTGGGACATCGAGTCGTTCCATCTGAGCTTTTTTACGCAGGATGGCGATACGGGTCTCGAGTTCGGGTGGCTGCACATCGGTGATCAGCCCCCACTCGAAGCGCGTACGCAACCGGTCCTCGAGGGTTGCCAGTTGTTTGGGCGGTCGGTCCGAGGAGATGACAATTTGTTTGTTGGCGTTGTGCAGGGTGTTGAACGTGTGGAAGAACTCTTCCTGGATGCCCTCTTTGCCCTCAATGAACTGGATGTCATCCACCAGGAGGACGTCAATATCGCGGTAACTCCGCTTGAAGGCCACCCTGCGGTCATCGCGCAGCGAGTTGATGAAGTCGTTGGTGAATTCCTCGGTGGAGACGTACTTCACCCGCATACCCGGAAACAGTCGCTGGGCATAGTTGCCGGCAGCGTGGAGCAGGTGGGTTTTGCCCAGTCCGGACTCCCCCCAGATGAAGAGCGGATTGTAGGCCCGCGCCGGCGCTTCGGCGATGGCCAGGGCCGCGGCGTGGGCGAACCTATTCGAGGCCCCGATGATGAAGGTGTCGAAGGTATAGCGGCGGTTGAGACTGGAGTCGGCGTCGTCGGCGGCGTCTGTCCGGGGGCGCTCGGTGAAGTAACCGGGCCAACTCTCATGCGCACTTACCAGCGCCTCGCGGTCGTCGTCCACCTCGTCCAGATCGGATTCGGCGGCGGACGCAGCAACGGCAGACGACCCGGCTGTGTCGGTTTCGTCGCCGGGTTCGATACGCACACCCAGTTCCACCCGGTGGCCAAGGTGGCGGCTAAGGGCGTCAACGATCGGTGTTCGCAGGTGCCGCTCAATTTCATTCTGGACGAAGTGACTCGGCACTGCGAGCAGCGCAAATCCCTCCGCGATGGTCAGTGGCCGCACCAGTTTGAGCCACGCGCGCTGCTGGGGCGTCAGCGGTGGATCCAGCAGGGCGACGTCGGTATCGGCCGTGACGTCGGCCTCGCCGTTTAATTCGGAAACCACCGAACTCCACACCGAGACGAAGTCAAAACCGGGAGCATCGATCAACGACGGATCCCCCTACTTGACGATCGGGCGGCAATTCCAGAACCCGACCGGAATCTGTCCACACAGTTATCCACAGGTGTGCACAGGGCCGGGGTTCCGTTCGTCGCAGCGTAACGGCGTTACTTGTCCGGCGGCAGGTAATCCGATTGTTAGCCAATTCAGACGCGCTGCGCTGGCAGAAAACTAACAGGTTTACCGCCGGGTGCCAACTGGTTAACGTGACGCAAGCAGATCGGGAACTACCCGGCCCGTTCATCGCGGTTTGACCTGCGCAAGTGACCTCAGTACCCTGTGAGGGTCGTCAACCATCGGCGGCACGGCAGCGACCGGTTTTCGGGACCGCGCCGTATCTTGCGAAGCGTGAACGAGTGCGGTTTCGATGTCCGGGGATGTGCGTCTGCACCTCCGCGGTCTGGTCCGCCAAATGTGACGAGGAGAGATCGCCGTGGCCAAGGGCAAACGGACCTTCCAGCCGAACAATCGGCGGCGGGCGAGGGTTCACGGGTTCCGGCTGCGCATGCGCACCCGCGCTGGCCGGGCAATCGTGTCGTCCCGCCGCCGCAAGGGCCGCGGTTCTCTGACTGCCTGACACCCAGGACTCGTGCAGTGCTCCCGGCCCGCAACCGGATGAGACGGTCAGCCGACTTCGGCTTCGCCGTGCGTAATGGCATCCGAGCCGCACAGCCGGACCTTGTGGTGCATGCCAACCGCCAGATCCGTTGCGCCGCAGGCGATTTGCCACAGATCGGGTTGATCGTCACCAAGTCCGTCGGCGGGGCGGTAGACCGGCACAGGGTGGCCAGAAAGCTTCGCCATGCGGCGCGGGCAGTGCTGGCGGAGTTGGGCCCGGCCGACCGCATTGTGATCCGGGCTCTGCCGAGCAGCCGGGATGCCTCGTCGCTACGGCTTGAGCAACAGCTACGCGCTGGTGTGCGGCGGGCGAGCCAACTGATGGCGCGAACCGCATGAATGCCGACAACGCCGGGCACACCCGGGTGGGCAGCCGTCCGGCCCGGGCTTTGATTGTCCTCATCGAGGCCTATCGCCATATGATTTCGCCGTTGCGTTTACCGTCCTGCCGGTTCATGCCAACGTGCAGTCAGTACGCGGTCGACGCCCTCACCGAGTACGGACTGTTCCGCGGCGGTTGGCTCACGCTGCGCCGGCTAGGCAGGTGCGGACCGTGGCACGGCGGGGGATGGGACCCGATACCCGAACGGATCCTCAGGAGCGGCGACGGTTCGCACCCGGAGGTCAGGAGCGCGCATGTTTAACTGGTTCAGCCTCGACTACATCTACTATCCCGTGTCGGGAATCATGTGGCTCTGGTACAAACTCTTCGCCCTCATACTGGGCCCCAACAACTTCTTCGCATGGGCGTTGACGGTGATGTTCCTCGTCTTCAGCCTGCGCGCATTGCTTTACAAGCCCTTCGTCCGACAAATCCGAACCACTCGCCAGATGCAGGAGTTGCAGCCCCAGATCAAGGCGCTGCAGAAAAAGCACGGCAAGGACCGTCAGAAGATGGCGGAGGAGATGCAGAAACTGCAACGCGAGCACGGCTTCAACCCGATCCTGGGCTGCCTGCCGATGCTGGCCCAGATCCCGGTGTTCCTCGGCCTCTACCACGTGTTGATGTCGTTCAACCGGACCCAGACCGGCTTCGGCCGATTAGGCCTGTCGGTCGAGGAAAACCGGCGTCTCGGCAATTACTTCTTCAGCGCGGACGACGTGGGCCACTTCCTCGATGCGCACCTGTTCGGCGCCCCGATCGGTGCCTCGATCACACAGCAGCACGGCCTGGAGGCCTTCACGGTGTTCAGTCGGCCGGCGGTGGCTGCGGTGTCCATTCCGCTGATGATCCTGGCGGGTATCGCGACGTACTTCAACAGCCGGGCCTCCATCGCGCGGCAGACCCCCGAGGCCGCTGCCAACCCGCAGACGGCGTTGATGAATAAACTTGCGCTGTACGTGTTTCCACTCGGGGTGGTGGTGGGCGGGCCGTTCCTGCCGATCGCGATCATCATCTACTGGGTGGCGAACAACATCTGGACCTTCGGGCAGCAGCACCTCGTCTTCGGAAAAATCGAGAAGGAAGAAGAAGCAGCCAAACAGGAGGCCGCCACCCGCCGGTCGGCCAACGCGCCGGCACCGGGGGCAAAGCCCACGAAAGCCCGAAAGGCCGCTGCCTCCGATGTGGCGGAGGATGAACCGGAGGGGGCCGCCCCGGCCGAATCTAATGGGGCGACGGGCGGCGGCAACAAGTCGGCGACTAACGGCGCTGCGGCGGCGAACCAAGCACCCCGCCCCGGAGCGCGCCCGGCAACGCGCCCCAAGAAACGTAAACGTTGAGCCGGATCGTGAACCGGCCGGAGAGGGAGAGAAATGACCGAGACTGAAACCCAGGACGTTAGCGACGCGACTCAAGCGACCGAGGCATCCGAGGACGTAGATACCACCGAGACCGCCGACACAGGTGCGCCGGCCCGTAAGACCGGTGACCGCGAGGACCGGTTGGTCGCCGAGGGCGAGATCGCCGGCGACTATCTGGAGGAACTCCTCGACGTGTTGGATTTCGACGGCGATATCGATCTCGACGTCGAGGGCGATCGGGCGATCGTCAGCATCGACGGCGGTGAGGATCTGGCCAAGTTGGTCGGTCGCCGCGGCGAGGTACTCGATGCGCTCCAGGAATTGACCCGCCTCGCGGTCCACCAGAAGACGGGCGAGCGTAGTCGCCTGATGCTGGATGTCGCGGGCTGGCGCCGGCGTCGTCGCGACGAGTTGAGCGCACTCGGGGACAAGGTCGCCCGCCGGGTGCTGGAGAACGGCGAACGGGAGGAACTCGCGCCGATGACGCCGTTCGAGCGCAAGATCGTCCACGACGCCGTGGCGGCCGTCTCTGGTGTGCGCAGCGAGAGCGAGGGTGTCGAGCCTGCCCGCCGCGTGGTGGTGTTGAAGGACGCCTGAGCGCTTGCGGCGCTTGAGTTACACCCATGTAGTTCCGCCGCGCGAAGGGATGTTTCACGTGAAACCGTCCGCAGCGCCGGCCCCGCCACCGGCCGCGTCTGCGCTATTTGGCGACCGGCTAGGTGCGGCGGAGGCGTACGCCGATCTACTGGCCGGGCCCGGCGTCGATCGCGGCCTACTCGGTCCGCGTGAGGTCGAACGTATCTGGGACCGCCACATTCTGAACAGTGCGGTGATCGCTGAACTGATTGAGCCGGGCTCCAGTGTGATCGACATCGGAAGCGGCGCGGGACTTCCCGGTGTGCCGTTGGCGATCGCACGTCCGGACTTGAGAGTGACACTGGTGGAACCCATGCTGCGCCGGACGGACTTTCTCGAGGAAGTTGTCGCGGCTCTGGGAATCCCCATCGCGGTGACTCGGGGGCGCGCCGAGGACGCCGGGGTACGCGCCCGGCTGGCCGGTTCCGATGCGGTGGTGTGCCGGGCGGTGGCAGACCTTGCAAAGCTCACGCGATGGGGGATGCCGCTGCTGCGATCGGGTGGGCGGATGCTGGCGATAAAGGGCGATCGGGCTGTCGAGGAGGTTGCCGGGAGCAGCTCCGAGATGGCTGCGTTAGGAGCTATTGGCGTGGAGGTGGTGAGATGTGGGGCAGGCCTGTTGAGTCCCCCGGCCACCGTAGTGATAGCGGTTCGCGGGGATCGCAAGCCGACCACAGCGAAACGAGCACGACGCACGCCGGACGGGAGAGGGCAGTGAACATCCCACCGACCCCGGAGTCCCCGGCACCTGACGATGTTTCACGTGAAACGTGGTCACCCGCAGACGATACGGACACGCCCATCGGTGCGGCGGCCGAGCGTGCGATGCAGGTGCTGCATACGGCCGCGGGTCAATTGCCGCGGCCGCCGCACTGCCGCGTGTTCACCGTCGCCAACCAGAAGGGCGGGGTCGGTAAGACGACGACCGCGGTGAACCTCGCCGCCGCACTCGCCGTACAGGGGCTGAAGACACTCGTGATCGATCTCGATCCACAGGGCAACGCGAGTACCGCATTGGGCATCGCTGATCGGCATTCCGGCACCCCGTCGTCGTATGAGGTACTCCTGGGCGAAATCCCCCTGCATGAAGCGATCCGTCAGAGCCCGCACAGCGAACGGCTTTTCTGTGTGCCCGCGACGATCGATCTGGCCGGCGCCGAGATTGAACTCGTCAGCATGGTCGCTCGCGAGAACCGCTTGCGCAATGCCCTGGTGGAACTGGACCAGATGGACTTCGACTACGTCTTCATCGATTGCCCGCCCTCGCTGGGTTTGTTGACCATCAATGCCCTGGTGGCGGCGCCGGAGGTGCTGATCCCGATACAGTGCGAGTACTACGCCCTCGAGGGCGTATCGCAATTGATGAAGAACATCGCCATGATCAAATCCCACCTGAACCCCAGGTTGGAGGTCAGCACAGTGGTGTTGACCATGCACGACGGGCGTACGAAACTCGCCGACCAGGTTGCGGTGGAGGTGCGTCGCTACTTCGGCGACAAGGTCTTGCGAAGTGTGATCCCGCGCAGCGTTAAGGTGTCTGAAGCGCCCGGCTACAGCATGACGATCATCGACTACGACCCGGGATCACGGGGGGCTATGAGTTATCTCGACGCAAGCCGCGAACTGGCGCATCGGCCAGCCCTGGGAGCACAGTGACACATGGAGGCGCAGTGACAAAGCCAACCCGGCGCAAGGGCGGCCTCGGCCGCGGACTCGCCTCGCTGATTCCGACCGGACCCGCCGATGGCGGACCGCGGCTGGGCGAGGCCGCCGCAGATGTCGTGATTGGCGGCCAGGCCGTTGACAGCACGGTGGTCGGCGCGGTCTACCGCGAGATCGACCCGGCGATGATTGAGCCGAACCCCCGTCAACCGCGGCAGGTTTTCGACGAGGAGGCCCTCGCCGAACTCGTCCACTCGATCCGTGAATTCGGTCTGATGCAGCCGATTGTGGTCCGTGAGGTGACCGACGAATCCGGCACCGGGCGCTACCAGTTGGTGATGGGGGAGCGGCGGTGGCGGGCTTCCCAGGAGGCCGGGCTGACGGCGATACCAGCGATCGTCCGCGAGACGGCCGATGACAACCTGCTCCGCGACGCCCTGTTGGAGAACATCCACCGCGCCCAGTTGAATCCCCTGGAAGAAGCGGCCGCCTACCAGCAGTTATTGGAGGAATTCGACGTCACGCACGAGGAGTTGGCCGGCCGTATCGGCCGCTCGCGACCGGTGATCAGCAATATGATCCGGCTTCTCCGACTGCCGATCGCCGTTCAACGCCGGGTGGCCGCCGGGGTGTTGTCGGCAGGACACGCCCGGGCCCTACTGGCACTGGAGGGCGGACCGGAAGCCCAGGAGGAGTTGGCCGCGCGCATCGTGGCCGAAGGTCTGTCGGTTCGAGCCACCGAGGAGGCCGTCACGCTGGCCAATCGGGATGGATCCACACCCCCGAAGCCGACGCGGCGCAAACCGATCCATATGCCGGGGTTGCACGATATCGCCGAACGGATCTCGCAAAGCTACGACACCCGCGTGACAGTCAGCCTGGGCAAGCGCAAGGGGAAGATCGTCGTCGAGTTCGGGTCGGTGGAGGACTTGCAGCGCATCGTCGGCCTGATGGATCCGAAGGCTGCGGCGGGCAAGAGTGCAGCGACCGGGGGATCAATATCCGCCAAATAGCCGAGGCCCCGCCGAGGGGCAGTTACGTCACTGTGACAAAATGACGATAGAGGGGTTGGGCCGGGGCCGTCGGCTGTGGTGAATTGTTAAGCCGGACAATGGATTTCGGTTACAGCCGTACGCGCAACACGGTAAACAGCCGGGAATCAGTCGGCTCTCCTATCCTTTAGGGTGCTGCTGTGCGCATCCGCACCGCGGAAGAGTCCGGGAGATCAGTGTCCGCATCCATCAGGCCGCTGCGGCTCGACGAATTCGAGCAACTGCCCGCCCACGCCCGCCGCTGCGTGTTCTGGGAGGTCGACCCGCGGACCCTCGGCGGCGAACACCTGGCCGACCCTGAGTTCGAGAAGGAAGCCTGGCTGTCGATGGTCATGCTGGAGTGGGGCTCGTGCGGGCAGGTTGCCACTCCGGCGCCCACTGAGGGGACCGGGGCGAGCATGTCGGACTCCGAGGGTCCGTGTCTGGGCTACGCCCTCTACGCGCCGCCGAGAACCGTTCCGCGGGCCCAGCGTTTTCCCACCGGCCCGGTCAGTCCCGATGCGGTCTTGCTGACCTCCATGGGGGTCGAACCCGGCCAACCCGACGGGGTGCAATCCCAACTGATCGGACACGTCGTCGGCGAACTCGTCCGACGTGGGGTGCGAGCCCTGGAAGCGTTCGGCCGTACCGCCGAGGCGGTCCAATCGCTGGATCCCGGATCTGTTGACGCGGAGTTGCGGACTGCGATTGCCGCACTGGGCGACTGTTCGTTCGAGGAATGCATGATCGACGCGGAGTTTCTGCACAGCGTGGGCTTTACCGTCGTCGCGCCGCACCGCTACTTCCCGCGACTGCGACTGGAACTCGACAAAGGTCTGGGGTGGAAGGCAGAGGTGGAAGCCGCACTGGAGCGATTGCTGAAAACTGCGGCGCTACAGCAACCGGTCGGGACCCGGTGAGGAAGCACCGCACCTACACCGCCGGCCGGCCCTGCTCCAGTGTCTGCTCATGGGCCAGCAACTCGGCGAAGGTGAATGTTCCGGTCGGACGATCGTTCTTTCCGAGCAGGTAAAGCCGCTTGACCGCGGCCAGGACACCCTCAGCGACCGCGTCCCGGCATCCCCGGGTCACCAGCATGCCCAAGTCGTGCGGGCTGGTGACGTAGCCGACGTCGATCTGCACCGTCGGCATGCGGGTCAGGCGCAACAGATCCCAGGTGCGGCCGTGGGTGCGACAGTCTCGTAATCCGGTGCGCGCCACCACTTCTCGTTGAATGAAGTCAGCCAGGTTGCGTCCGATGGTCGACACCGAACCGTGGGCGCTGCCGAAATAGAAACAGGCGACGCCGCTGGCCGCCGGTCGGGGGTGGCGCTCGAAACGCAGACTGATCATCAGATCGGCCCCGACGGTGTTGGCGGTGGCGGCGCGCTCGGCGTCGGCTGGGCTGCGGTTAGGCGGCCGAGAAAGAAACGTCTCCATGCCGATCGCGGTCATCCGGCCCTCGAGGCGGCTCGCGAGGTCCCACAGAATGTCCGCCTCGCTGATCGGGCCGTCGGGTCCCTGGGCGATCACGCCGTGGTCGTCGCCGCCTCGGCCCGGATCGATAATGATCCGTTTACCCGACAGCCGTGGTCCGGATCGCCGCACCTGCTCTTCCTCCCGGATGGCGTGCAACGATCCGCCCGTGACGCGCGAACCCAAAAAGTACAGGGAGCGCAACGTTTCCGGGCCGCAGATCCCGTCCGGAGACAGGCCGAAATCGCGCTGGTAGGACATCAACGCGTTGTGCGTCTGAAGGCCGAAGTAACCGTCCACCAGGGCGGTGTAGAAACCGAGATCCTGCAGGCGTGCCTGCAGGGTTGCGACATCGTCGCCGTACATCGGGGCACCGAACTGGTGCGCCAGCGTGCGGGCGCCCAACCGATAGGACGCCTCCTTCAGCGCCCGGTAGGTGGCCTCGCCGACGAGTCCGTCGACCAACAGTCCACGGCGCTGCTGGAATGCGCGTACGGCTTGGTCGAGATCGCCGTCGAAGCTGTCGAGCGCCACGTGGCGCCCGGTTGTCAGATCCTGATCCGGACTATCCAGCAACCCGAGTGCCGACAAGGCGGCCCGGATCTCGACTACCGCACTGCTGCGGTCCCCCCGCCGCAGCATCTCGCCGGGCGTCGGGGTCTGCCAGGAGGCGGCTTCGCCGTCGCCGCCGCTGGGACTCCACATGGTAGGGATTGTCGCAGAAGAAGCATCCCTAGCGGAAACTGCTCAGACAGAATGCCGGTAACGAATTCGTCTCTGCCGATGCGCCCCTCGCGGGCAGCGGGGTCGGGGCTAAATAAACTCGGCGATCTCTCGCAGCAACGCCGCTTTGCCTTTGGCTCCGACGATACGAGTCACCGGCTTACCATCTTTGAACAGGATCATCGTGGGGATCGAGACGACCTGGAAGTCGCGGGCCGTTCCAGGATTCGCGTCGACGTCGACCTTCGCCACAGTCAGGGACCCGGCCTTATCCGCGGCGATCTCCTCAAGGACCGGCGCCACCATCCGGCACGGGCCACACCAGGTCGCCCAGAAGTCGACCAGGACCGGTGTGGTGCTGGACAGGACGTCGTGGGCGAAGCTGTCGTCGGTGACGGTCACCGTTGTTGCGCTCATGATTGGGCTCCTGTCATTTCACTCGGGATCATTTCGCCGGGCTCCCGGGCCGTTGCCGGGGTCGTTGCCTGGGCCGTTTCTTGGGTCTCGGCCAGCCAGCGTTCGGCGTCTATGGCGGCGGCGCAGCCACTGCCGGCTGCGGTGATGGCCTGGCGGTAGGTGTGGTCTACCAGATCGCCCGCGGCGAACACACCCGCTAGCGAGGTGGCGGTGCTGTGCTCGCCCACCAGGACATACCCGGCCGGGTCGACATCGACGGCGTCGCGAACCAACTCTGAGCGAGGATCGTGTCCTATCGCGATGAACACGCCGGTGACCGCCAGGGTCGATTCCTCGCCGGTTCGGGTGTCGCGGACCCGCAGACCGGTCACGGTGGACTCGCCATCGACCGCGAGGACGGCGGTGTTGGTGAGGAACCGGATCTTGTCATCGCTGCGGGCGCGGGCGAGCATGATCCGGGATGCCCGGAATTCGTCCCGGCGGTGCACGAGTGTGACGCTGCGGGCGAACCGGGTCAGGAAGGTGGCCTCTTCCATGGCGGAGTCACCGCCGCCGACCACGGCAATGTCCTGATCTTTAAAGAAGAAGCCATCACAGGTGGCGCACGAGCTCACCCCGCGGCCCAGAAGTTCCTGCTCTCCCGGGATTCCGAGGTAGCGGGGCGCGGCCCCCATGGCCAAGATCACGGCACGGGCGCGGTGCGTCTCGCCGCCGGCGGTCACCACTTCCTTGACCGGCCCGTCCAGCGATACCGACTCCACGTCCTCCATCTGCAGGTCCGCCCCGAATCGCAGGGCCTGTTCGCGCATCTCGTCCATGAGTTCCGGGCCGGTGATGCCGGTGCGGAAACCGGGGTAGTTCTCCACCTCGGTGGTGGTCATCAGCGCGCCGCCGAACGAGGTGCCTTCGAACACCAGGGGGCTCAGTAACGCACGCGCGGTGTAGATGGCGGCGGTGTAGCCGGCAGGGCCGGATCCGATGACGATGACGTCGTGCAGGGTGGTGCTGGCGGTCATTGCTGCCTTTCAGCCTACGTGCGGATTCGGTCCCCCTGGACCCAACACCAGGGTAGGCGGAGGTGTTCCCGACGGCGAACTAAGGGCGCTTGTCGTGAGATGGGAACGACGGTGTGACGGTGATGAGTCGGGCACTGCCGGGGGTGCTCCCGGCGGGTCTGTCGTCCGTCAGCAGCGCGGCTGCGCCGATTCCGACGGCGGCCAGCACTGTGACACCGATAACGACGACCAGGACCCGGCTAGCCGGGCCGGCGTCGCGCGCGGCATGGGCGGGCCGGGACCGCTGCTGGCCGGTCACCGTATGCGCTGGCTGGGGTGACTGCACCCGATCAGTGTGCGGCTCAGCTGCCCGCCGCCGTGGGTGGATTGCTCAACAGCACCGCGAGTCGCGCCCTGGCCCGGGAACAACGACTCTTGACCGTGCCCTCGGCGACGCCGAGCAGTCTCGCGGTGTCAGCCACCGAGTAGTCCTGCATATCGACGGCGATAACCGCGGCGCGCTGTTCCGGCGATAGCCGCATCAGTGCTTGCCGGACGACGATCGCCGTCTCGATATTGGCGGTTCTATCCGCTATGGGAAAGCAGTCATCAGTGAGCCCGGCGGCAGCAAAACCATTGCGGCGCATTCGATCTCGGCAGGCATTGACAACGATGCGGTGCAACCAGCTCCCCACCGCGGCGTCGTGCCGAAATGCGCCGGCGCCACGATGGGCTGACAGCATGGCTTCCTGCAGGGCATCGTCGGCGTCTTCGGCGGTGTGGCTGCGTCGGCGCGCCAGCCGGTACAGCTGGACGCGGTGGCGGTGAAAGAGTTCCTCGAATGCGCGCCTGTCACCGGCGACATGGGCGCAGAGTAGGTCGGCATCGCTGCGACGATCGGCGGGGAAGCTGGGCACGGCCGGACAGTATCCAGACCGGCCAGGTCCGGCACTTCACCCCTGTGTAGCGTCAGCCCGCGGCGTTGACGGTGATCTCGGAGATGTCGACGCGGCTCTGGCCGGCGGTCTGGCCCATCGTCGAGATCCACACCAGCAGATGCGATGTGGGCGCTGCGCTGGGCACCGAGATGGTGTTGGTGCCGGTCTTCAGTGCCGTGGGCCCGGCCAGCAGTGTGGTGTCCTCCAGACGAGCGGGGCTTGCTCCCGCGGCACTGCGGATCTGGACCTGGGTGCCGGTGCTGGACACCGTGACCGTGACACTTCCCACCTCGGTGTCCTCAGGTAACTGCAGCATCAGGCCCACCCCGTTTTTGAAGTTGGGGAACGGCACGGTGTCGGTGTAGGTGTCCGTCGGCCACGCCGTCGCCGGGTCGCTGTCGATTGCCAGGCCGGCCAACTCTGGTGCATCCGCGCCGCCATCGGGGGAAAAGACCGTCGCTGCAACGGGTTTCACGATCGGACCGGCGGCAGCGGCCGCTGTGGAGGTGGGCGTGTTCAGGCCCAGCTGATCACCCTTGAGACCGCCGCCCGAGTCACCGCCGACAATCCGGCCCAGCACGGAGGCGAGTGCGACAAGTGCGACGATCAAGACCGTGGCTCCGGCGCCTATCCCGAACAACAGGTTGCGGCGGCGCCGCGCCCTGGCGGCGGTGTCATCGTTGACCGGCCGGGTGCCGGCGGCCCGCGCCGGAGCTTCCGCGACCGGCTCCATCAGGTCGGTCCGATCGGCAGCGGCGGTCGCCTGCTGCAACAGATGCAGGAGCGTCGGCGCTGTGCTGATCCCACCGCCGGGTTGAACCGCCCGGATCGCTGCCGCCGAAATCTGGAACGGGATGGCGGGATTGGTGACCCTCGGTTCCACCGGTTCCCCGGTCGGATCAGTGTCGGCGGGGCGCAGCCCACTGGGCGTGCCACTTTCCGGAAGCGGCCACCGGTCTACGAGCAGCGCGTACAACGCGGCGCCGATGCCGCGGACATCGCCGGCGGGGGTGGCGTCCTCGAGTGTCGCCGGGAAGGCCAGCGTGACGTCGCCGTCGATGCTCACCCGCACCCGCCCGGGATGATCGACGCCCAGGGCGACGTCGGCGCGGTGTGCGTCATCGGCCGCGGCGGCCAACGACTGGATGGCCCGTGCGCCTCCGATCGGCGATGGGGAGGTGGCCGCCACCTCTTTCAGCGACCCGCCCCTGATCCACTCCGCCACCACCAGTCCGCTGCCGTCGCGGTTGGTGGTGACATCGAGGACGCGAGCAAGGCCGGGCCGTTCGATCCGGCTGAGCGTCAACGTGCGGGCCAGAATTGCCTCGATCTGTCCGGTGGACAGATTCCGATCCGGATCGACGAGTGTCAGCGCCACCTGCCGGTCGAGAGCTACGTCCAACGCCTGCCAGAACTGCAGGCCGGGAGGACCGCCGTGGAACACCAGCAGCCGATAGCGGCCGTCGGCGATGGTGGAACCGGGGCTCAGGGTGGATTCCGCGCGCGCTGCGTGCTGGCCGACACCGCCCTCGGTGTACGGCCCGGCGACCACGTCGGGGTGGAAGTCACCGGCAGGTTTATGCGCAATCTTGGTGGTCGGCCCGTCGGGGCCCCCGGATGACGGCACGACATCAGGGTACGTGACATGTGTAGTCGGATGGGGCAGGTGAGAGTTCTGGGGCGAGGGCGGGTCGCCCTCCTCGAACGCCGCGAAGCGCCGTCGCACCGCTGCCCATGCCGCGGTGGCATCGGGAACTTTGGCGGCCAGCAGCACGGCGGCCAATATCGGGAACATGGCCGAGGCCAGGATCAACAGCCGAACCATAGATCCGGCGCCGCCGCTTTCGGTGAGCGCGCCCAGGCCCAGTACCCGATCAACTCCGGCTGCGGTGAGCGCGGCCACCACTGAGGCCGCGGTGGTGATCGCGACGGTGCGGATCACCGCGGGATCCACCAGTCGGCCGCCCGGCGGCCGCAGGGATCGCCGCAGCAGCAGGTGGCCCAGCACCGCACCGGCGACGAAGCCGAGTCCGTTAGCGGCGCCCAGATAGGCGGCGACCAACTCGGGGTCGTCGGTCAGTTGCGGGGCGAGGATGGACAGTGCGACCTTCACCACGGTGATCGCGATGATGATCAGGATGGGAGTCCACGGTTCATCCCGCGCGTAGAACACCCGCAGTTGCAGCAGCACCAGCGCGTAGGGGATAAGGGTGAACGCTGACATCGCGATTGCGATGCCGAGGTAATTGGCGTCGACTTCGCCGAACTTGCCGTAGGCGAAGAGTGCGCTGCCGATGGCCGGGCCGCTGATGGTCATGAACGCGACCACCGGGATCAGCGTCAGCAATGTCAGCCGGGTGGCCAGCGACAGATCGGCGAGGACGGCCGGAACGTCATCGGCGGCGGCATTGCGGCTCAATCGCGGCATCACCACCGTCAGGATGGTCACACCGATGATCCCGAAGGGCAGCTGCAGCACCAGCCAGGCGTAGTTGTAGATCGCCGGGCCGGCCGCGGCCGCGGTACTGGCGATCCGGTTGCCTACCACCAGTCCGACCTGGCTGATCACCACATACAGCAGCATCGCCGTCGCCATCGTGCCGAATCGTTTCAACCTGTCGTCGATTCCCCACAGTGGCCGAAGGCTGATGCGCGCGGAACGGATAGCGACCAGCAGCACGACGGCCTGTGCGAACACGCCGAGCGTCGTTCCGACCCCGAGAACCAGAAGTTTGGCGTTGCCCATACTCACCGGATCCACCGAAAGTTGGCCGGGCACAAGCAGATACAGGCCCAAGGTGGCGATGGCGACGACATTGTTGACTACCGGCGCCCAGGCGGGTGGCCCGAATACGTTGCGATTGTTGAGGATTGCCATGAAGACCGAGGACAGTCCGTAGCAGATCACCTGGGGTAGCAGCAGGTAGGCGAATGCGGTGGTGAGCGGTTGGTTGACTTTGGGGTCCGTGCCCAGCATCAGACGAACCAGGAGGGGCGCCGCGGCCACCGCCAAGACGGTGGCGATCAACAACACCGTGGTGGCCAGCGTGACCAGCCGCCGGACGAAGGCTTCACCGCCGTCGGGATCGTCGCGCTCGGCGCGGGCCAGCACCGGCACGAAGATCGCGGTGAACGTGGCCTCCAACACCAGTGCCGCAATCAGATTGGGGAGTTGGTTGGCCACGGTGAATGCACTCGCCAGGGCCGCGCCGAGGATAGCGGCCAGCAACACGATGCGGATGAAGCCGGTGATCCGGCTGACCAGTGTTGCAAGTGCCATTCCCCACGAGCGCGACACCACCGCCGCGTCGGACAGTTCCTCTCGGCGCGCCCGTGGCGGTGTCATTCGTCGCCTCCGGCGGGATACCGCGGACGGCCCAGGTCGGCCCGATCGGGCTGGCCGCGGAAGCGGTGGTAGAGCCGCCGCCCCACGAGGACCGCCAGCACGGAACCGCCCGCCAGGGTGATTGCGGTCAGCAGCTTGCCGTAGGCGTTTGCGTGCACGGAAACCCGCACGGGTTGGCCCAGTTGCAGACCGTCGGGGGTGCGCAGCGTGACGTCGACGGCGACCCGCTGGGTCACCCGGACTTGCACGGGCACCTTCAGCGGAAGGTAGCCCGGCGGCAGTTCCTGCTCGCCGATATCGGTCACCGTCATCCCCGGCGGAGCGTCCACCTGCAGGCGCACCCGGATCGGCACCCCGAGGTCATTGCGCAGCGCCAGCGGCAGGGCGCTGCTCTCGGTGGCCAGGGTGTAGGAGTCGCCGGGGTTGACGATCGACACCGCGCCGTACAGGTCCTCGATGGTCGCGCCGGTGACGGCCAATCGGCTGCGGGCGATGTCGTTGCGGCTGTCCGGGGGCTCGATCTGGCTCAGCGCCCGCAGCATGTCCTCACGTAGCGGAGCGGTGTACTGCAGGCCGGTGAGTCCGGTGCGCGCATCGGTGGTCAGCGCCGCGTTGAGGCCCCAGAGTCGGCCGACCTCGCTGCCGATGACCGCCACCACGTCCGCATCGAAGCTCCCGCGAACCTCGGCCGGAAGAGCTGGGTCGGCCGGCCCGGCGGCCGCAGATTCTCCGATGACGGCGGCGAGTGGACGCGGGGTGGCCAGACCGGCCCGCACCGCGTTGGACAGGGCCGTCAGGATGGCGCGCGCGTCATCTGGTTGTGGACTCCATTTCAACGGCGGCAACAGGATCTGTGCCCGGGGCTCGAGCTCGGGCCGCAGGGCGCGCCACAGTGTGGCCGCCACCGCATCCTGTCGGCGGGCTACCGGCGAGTCGTCGCCCATCGGCACGCTCAGCGCGGAGCCGAGATAATTCGGTATGCCGGGGTCGGTGCCCACGGCTGCCAGTGCGGCCCCGACCGCCGGATCAAATGGCACCAACGCAACCTGGGCCGAAAGGCGGGCCGGTGTCAGGTCGGCGGTGAACGGAGCACCGTCTGCCCAGTCCGGCGACGCTGCCGCCGCGACCGCGACCGTGGGTCCCTGGGTGTTGAGCAGATCTAACGCCTCGGCGCTCAGCGGTCCGTCGCCGAATACCGTGGCGCCGCGGGTGGAGGTGATGCCGAGGATCCGATCGACGATATCGGCCGAGGTCGCCGTCGCCGCCGCACTGAGTCCGGGGTCGCCGACCCGGTACAGCGCGCCGAGGTCGGCTTGCGCGTACGGCGTTGCGGACACGCACAGTCGTCCGGCCAAACCCCGTAGCCGGTCCAACCACGCGGCCGCGGCGGCTTGGCCGGTGCCGGGGTGGCTTGCCGTTCCGAGCCCGTCGGGTGCATCGGCCACGACGTAGCCGGCCGCCATGGCGTTGACGGTGACCAAAAGGTCGGGGTCGACGGCCAGGCACATCCCGCGCGAAACGGCTGGGTCGAGCGCGGCCGGACTGGTGGCGAACTCGGCTGCGGCCAGCAATGTCTCCAGTCGGCCGCCGACCGCCAACGACACCGCTAGGTCGTCGTTCATCAGTCGGACCGGGGTGGTCCCACCCGGCACTCCGGGCGCCAGCCGGGGTTTGTCGGCCAGTGGCCACAGCAGCGTGAATCCGACGGGCTTTGTGGTGTCGGGGGCCACCACGTCGCTGACCGCGTCACCGGGAGCTTCGGACGGTACGCCGGCGACCGGTAGCAGGAACCGGGCCGCATCGAGTCGCGCGGGTGCACCGTAGTCCGGTGTGCCGTTGACGTTGACCAGCATCGGGTAGACGCCGGGTGCGTCGATGCCCAGGGATGGCTGCGGGCTCGATCGCAGCGGTGCCGTAAGGGTGATCCCGACTGCCTGTCCGCGGCCGAGTTCTGTTGCGACAGAGACGAACTCGCCAACTGCCGTATACTGCTCCGATCCACTGCCGAGGCTGGTGCGCAGACCTGACGATGATGTCACGGGCCCACCATGCTCCAGGCGGGCGACCACCTCGCGGACCGGCCGGTCGCCGACATTGGTCACCGTTGCCGTCACCGTCACGGTCGGCTCGCTGGACGTGGTGACCACATCGGGCGTGACGCTGTCGAGGCGAAGTTTCAGGAATTCCGCCCCCGGATCACCGGCGGCCGTCGGGGGCACGGCCGGTGCGAGCAGCAGTATCAGCAGGCCGAGAATGACGACGATGACCCGGGGTGCGACGGCGACCCGCAGCAGCACCCTCACGCGCCCGAACCGCAGCCGTTCGTCCGAGGGTCGTCGGACCCCTCGTCGGGGGGGTGATGAGCGCGGGTGCGCGAATGGGTCTGCGTCCGAAGGGCAGGCGTCGTTGGCGGCAACGGCGGCAGGGCCGCGGGGCCGTCCGACTGCAGCAGTGCGATGAGGTCATGAGCGACCTTGGCCAGTCGGCGCTCGTCGGCGTAGGCCAACCGCTTGGGTAACTCGGTGACCGGCACCCACGCGACTTCGGTCACTTCGACGTCCTCGTCGCACAACTCGCCGCCGGAGAACCGCAGCAGATAATGATGAACGGTCTTGTGGACCCGCCGGCCGTCGGTGACGAACCAGTAGTCGATGCTGCCCAGTGCGGCCAGCACGTGCCCGTGAATGCCGGTCTCCTCGGCCACCTCTCGGATTGCGGTTTGTTCAGCGGTCTCGCCCTGTTCGATATGGCCCTTGGGCAGCGACCAGATCATCCGCCCGCGCCGGTCCATCCGACCGATCAGAGCGGCCAACTGGTCCTCGCGAGGTCCGTCGATCCCGTCGATGACGAGTCCGCCCGCGGAGATTTCGTGAACGGTGCGCAATCGCGGGCCCTGGCGCCGGCGGGGCCGACCGGTACCGGCAACCGCGGCTGACGAGTCGTTGGCCGCATCGTTCTCGGTGAGCGGCGCGGGTACCGTTTCGGCGCTGGACTCTCCGTCGACACCGGGTGCGGCCACCTGCTGCGTCGGTTCTGCCGCCTTGCGGCCGCGGCGGCCACCGCGTCGCCGTCGTGGTTTGGCCCGCTCGCCCTCCGACACCCAAGCGATAGTAGCTGCCACGGATAAGCCCGCCTGCCCGCACTCGCCGGTAGCGGTCGCGACGGCGAGCATTAGGCTCACCGGACGTGTCCGAAGCAACACCGGAAGATGAGCTGCTCAGACGGGCGGCTGTCGAGCTGCGCCCGCAGGCTCCGCTGTTGGGCGAGGTGGGTGGGCTGTTCGCAGCCGCGGGCCATCAGCTGTATTTGGTGGGCGGCAGCGTGCGCGACGCGGCCCTCGGCCGGTTGACCACCGACCTCGACTTCACCACCGATGCCAGGCCGGAGATGGTGCAGAAAATCGTGCGCCCGTGGGCGGATGCGATGTGGGATACCGGGATCGACTACGGCACCGTCGGCGTCGGCAAGGCGGGCCAACGGTTGGAGATCACCACATTTCGGGCCGACAGCTATGACCAGGTTTCGCGAAACCCGAAGGTGCGTTTCGGCGACCGTCTCGAAGATGATCTGGTGCGCCGAGACTTCACGGCGAATGCGATGGCGATCCGGATCACCGCGGACGGGCCGGGGGAGTTCCTGGACCCGCTGGGCGGACTGGCCGCGGTACAGCGGCGGATCCTGGACACCCCGGCTGCACCGGAGCTGTCCTTCGGCGACGACCCGCTGCGGATGTTGCGGGCGGCGAGGTTTGTGTCGCAGCTTCAGTTCGGGGTGGCTGACCGGGTGCGGGCGGCGATCGTCGCGATGGCGCCCGAACTGGCGCGGATCACCGTCGAGCGGGTGGCTGTCGAACTGGATAAGACGCTGCTGGGGGCGGATCCGGTGGCCGGCATCGAACTGATGGTGCAGACCGGTCTCGGCGATGTGGTGCTGCCCGAGATCGGTGCCATGCGGATGGCCATTGATGAACACCATCAACACAAGGATGTCTATCAGCATTCACTGACGGTGTTGCGCCAGGCAATCGCATTGGAGGAGCCCACCGTGAAGCCCGATCTGGTGCTGCGCTGGGCGGCGCTGCTACATGACATCGGCAAGCCCGCGACGCGCCGCCATGAGACCGACGGCGGGGTCAGCTTCCATCACCACGAAGTCGTCGGCGCGAAAATGGTCCGCAAGCGCATGCGGGAGTTGAAGTACTCCAAGCAGATGGTCGACGACGTCTCCCAACTCGTATATCTGCATCTGCGATTCCATGGCTATGGCGAGGGCAGGTGGACCGACTCCGCGGTGCGGCGATACGTCGCCGATGCCGGACCACTCCTGCCCCGACTGCACAAATTGGTTCGCGCTGACTGCACCACCCGGAACAAGCGTCGCGCCGCGATGCTGCAGGCCAACTACGACGGCCTGGAGACCCGGATATCGGAGTTGGCGGCCCAGGAGGATCTGGAAAGGGTCCGGCCCGACCTCGACGGCAACGCGATTATGGAGTTGCTCGGCATACCGGCCGGGCCGCAGGTCGGCGAGGCGTGGAATTTCCTCAAGGAACTGCGGCTGGATCGCGGACCCATGGGTCAGGAGGAAGCGACGGCGGAATTGCTCGCCTGGTGGCGCGCCCGGGGCGGTGACACCGGTTGATTTGGTGGCGCGCCCGGGGCGGCGACGCCGGTTGATTTGGTGGCGCGCCCGGGGCGGTGACACCGGTTGATTCCGCTGGAACCACCGGGAGGTGGCCGGCGTCGAATAGGGCATGGATTACTGCCTCGATGCCGGTGACGGCACAGCGTCGATCTGGACCGGCCAGCTTGATATCGATATCGACGGTGACGGCGAACTCGACGGTGTCCGAATGGATTTCGACGGTGACGGCGTGTTCGACGATGGCCTCGCCGACTTCGACGCCGATGGCCTGGCCGATCATGCCGCCCTCGATCTTGACGATGACGGGGTGCCCGAATCTCGCTATACCGACGACGGTTCCGGCTCGTGGACGGTGAGTGCCGGCGGCGCCGGGGCGCGGTCTCCGCGGTGGTTCGGTCTCGACGGTGTTGAGCACACCGACCCGGGCTCACCCAGTGACATCGATGGCGACGGCGTAGCGGACCGCCTATTCGATAGTGATCGCGACGGTCTGGCCGACCGCGCGCTGCGTGCCGATCCGGAGGGCCGCATCACGGGCGGGTATGTGGACACCGACGGAGACGGGCAGTGGGATGTCGCGCTTGCTGATTCCGATGGCGACGGGGCTGCTGACGGAGCGGCCGCGCTCTGAGGACCACGAGTGTGAGCGTTCAGCTTCCCGAGCGTGTGTCGGATTCGGCCCGGCCCGAGCCGGGCGGCCCCGCGAAGGCCTGGGCGATCCCGAGCCACGTCTGCGCGTCGGGCCCGTGTGCGACGACGTCCAACTCGGCTCGCGGGCGGCGCTGGGTAACCAGTTGGCAGAAGTCCAGAGCGGAACCGCTCACCCGCTGAACCGCGTCCTCGGGTCCCCACGTCCACAGGCCGCCGTGGGGGGCCTGCAATTCCACCCGGAACGGCTCCGCCGGTGGTGTGCGGCCGTGAACGGTGAATGCGAAGTCCCGGGTGCGCACGCCGATATGCGCGATCTGTTTCAGCCGCATGGACGGCTCCACCCGCACCCCGAGGGCGTCCGACACGTCGAGCCCGTGGGCCCAGGTCTCCATCAGCCGAGCGGTGGCCATGGACGCCGCGCTCATCGGCGGCCCGAACCACCGCAACTTGCGTCCATCGGGCACCGAACGCAGTGCCACGTCCAGTTGAGTACGGGTATCCCGCCAATCGGCCAACAGGACAGCGGGTGCCGTGGCGGCCAGTTCGTCAGCGGCGGCATCGACGAAACCGAGTGGATCGGCATCGGCGGCGGCAAGCAGTTCGCTGAACCGGGCGTCATCGGTGATGGATGCCAATGCCACCCGGTCGGTCCACAGCAGGTGCGCGATCTGGTGCGCGATCGTCCACCCTGCGGCCGGCGTGGAACCCGCCCAGCGCTCGGCGGGCAGCGAACCGACCAGCGCATCGAGCGCCTCGCCCTCGGCGCGCAGATCGTCGACGATGGTGTCGGCAATAGCCATGCGGCCCAGCCTAGTTCGTCGGGGGTCTAGTTCGTCGGGGGTCTAGTTCGTCGGGGGTGAGGCCTGCCGATCCTCGCGTGCAATGCCAACCCGATCAGGTACACGCCCGAACCAACCAGCGCCAGCGCCGGCGATCGTCCGTCGGCAGTTATCACCGGGGCTGCCGCGCTGACCGCCACAATGAACGACATCCAAAACAGCGAGTCCTGAACCGCGAATACGTGCCCCCGCATCGCGTCGTCGACGTCGATCTGCATGGCCGAGTCGGCGCAGAGTTTCACCACCTGGCCGGTCACACCGAGGAAGAACCCGCAGACCACCATCACGCCCAACTGCACCGTCGCAACCGACAGTTGGATCACCGCCGCACACAGCAGTGCCGCGTTGGCGGTGGCGTATCGCCCCCACCGCCGCACCGACACGGGTGTCAGCACAGTGGCCGCAAAGGACCCCGCGCCGGCGGCGGCGACGAAGATGACGATGGTTCCCAAACCGGCAAAGCCCGCGGTGTCGCTGTGCCGAACCAGCACCAGGACCAGCAACGTGTTGATGCCGAACACCATCCGGTGTGCTGCCAGACCGGACAGGGTCGCGGCAACCGAAGGCTTGGATCGAACTTCCCGGGCGCCCGAGGCCCAACCGGCGGCCACCGTGGACAGCGCCGAGCCATGCGCGTCGACGCGTTCTGGCCCGAGGACGCGCGGGCGAAACCGGAGCGATATCAGCAGGGCCAGCGCGAGTGGAAGCGCGACGCAGCCGATAACCGCCGCCGCCGCGTTATCGCCCGACCCGAAGATCGCCCGGGGACCCAACATGAAGTTGGCACCCAGGAACGCCGCCGTGGCGCCGACCGCGGTGGCCACCGAGTTCATGGTCACCACCTGTTCGCGCGGTACCACATCCGGCAGAGCAGCCGACAGCCCCGATGTCACGAATCGGCCGACGCCGTTGACCGTCAACGCAGCACACAGCACGGGCAGGTCCCCAGTTCCCGCGGCCAGCAATGCGGCGACGCCGATCACCAGTACCAACCGGGCGGCGTTGGCCACCACCAGGACGGCCCGCCGGTCCCAACGGTCCAGTAGAGCGCCGGTGAACGGTCCCAGCACCGAATAGGGCAGGAATAAGACCGCGAAGGCTCCGGCGATGGCAACCGGGTCTGCGGCGCGTTCGGGATTGAACAACAATCCACCCGTCAACCCGGCTTGGAACAGCCCATCAGCGAATTGGCTTGCCATCCGCAATTGCAACAGCCGCCAGAAGTCGCCAAGGCCGTGCACCGAGCGCCACAACGAGACGGAAGCGCCAGCATCGACCACTGGCTCACACTACAAACATCACCGCGGCGCGCACCTATTCGTCGCAGCGCCCCGTGCCATGATTGACGGGTGTCTCAGCAGGAGGACCCCGAGGACTTCATCGCGCCCGCGGAAAATCAGGTGCGGGCGGGAACGCTACTGCTCGCCAGTACCGACCTGATGGAGCCGACATTCCGTCGCAGCGTCATCTACATCGTCGAGCACAACGACGGTGGAACCCTGGGTGTGGTGCTCAACCGGCCCAGTGAGACCGCGGTCCACAACGTCTTGCCGCAGTGGACCGACCTGGTCGCCAAGCCGAAGACGATGTTCGTGGGAGGGCCGGTGAAGCGAGATGCTGCACTGTGTTTGGGCGCGCTGCGAATCGGGGTCGATCCCGAGGGATTGTCTGGTCTTCGCCATGTCGCCGGCCGCGTGGTGATGGTCGATCTTGATGCGGACCCGGAGTTGATTGGCGCTGTGGTCGAGGGTGTACGAATCTTCGCAGGCTACTCGGGCTGGACCATCGGGCAACTCGACGGCGAAATTGAGCGCGATGACTGGATCGTGTTGTCGGCGTTGCCGTCTGACGTTCTGGCAGAGCCCCGCGTCGACCTATGGTCGCGGGTTTTGCGTCGTCAGCCCATGCCCCTGCCACTGCTCGCGACCCACCCCATCGACCTCAGCCGCAACTAACCGGCGTCGGCCGGGGTTGACCGGCACAGCTGGGTGCATCCGGCGCATCCGTCAGCCGATCCACACGATGCCGACATCTGGCGTTGCGCGGCGTAACGTGCCGCTCGCCACGATCCCGCGGCGATGGTGCCGATCGCGCCGATCGCGCCGATGATCAACCCGACCACTCCGATCCGGGTCGGCGCGGCCAGCGCGGTCACTGCGCCGGCGGCGAGCATCACGGCGGCCGCGACCTGAGTGGGTGCCACCGCGCGCTGTACCTGCCCGGTGACGTCGACTCCGGAGCGCCCGCCCAGCGACCACAGCCCTGAGCCGCCTATCAGCACGGCCAGGCACAGACTCAACACCGCCCCGACAACCATGGCGCTCACAATACGAGCAGCGGACGGCCGTTATTGAGCCGGCACCGCCGCAGGTGCCGGTGCTGCCACTGGAGCAGGCGGCGCCACCGTTACGGCGACCTCCGGCATGGCAGCAGCGGCGGGAACCGCTGCCGGAACCCCGGGGGTGGCCGCGGGCGGGACAGGGGCTGCCGCTGCTGTCACCGGCGCCACCGCGGGCGTTGCATCCGGTGCGGCGACCTTGAAGCCCTTGGTGATTCCGTCGGTAGCGGCGGCGGCCGCCACCGCCTGGTTCGCGGCAGTCGTAACGGACAGCGTGACCAGGAAACGGTCTGAACCTGATTGTGCGATCACCTGACGCCGAGAGGTGTTGAGCGTCATGTCGGTGTCGCGGTAGGTCCCTTCGATGAGCGATGACGGGAAGCCGCCGAAGTCGGCCATCGAGGCTGACGTCGACTGCCAGGCCAACAGCTTCTGATTCTCAATGTAGCCGTGACTGATGGCCTCTCGCGGATCGAAATCTCCGATCAGCTTGGACACCATCAACTGGGCGTTGGAGGTGTACAGCCCGTCGCCGCCCTGCCGGTCGGCGATCACGCTGAACGCATTGGGGACATTCGGATCGGGGATGATGCGCCACCCGGTCGGGATCGGCAGCACGATGTTGAGCGCGGTGAATCCGGCCGCCTTCTGGGGCTCGAGCACCACGCCCTTCTCTTTCAAGTACTCGGCAAGGGTCCCGGACGTCGCCGGTGCCAGGGTCGGCACTGGCGTCTGCACCGGTGCGGCGGCCGGCTGGGCGGCCGCGGCCACGACGGTCGGTGGCGTGGCCGGCGTCGCGGCCACAGCGGCCGGGGCTGCGGCCGAAGGCGTCGCGGCAGCATCCGCGGCCTGGGGCGCAACGGTGACTGTTTGAGTCACGGTCGCCGTCGCTGTGGCCACCGCCGGTGCGGGCGGCGCAGGGGGCACCGGGTCAGCTGATGCGCTGGCGCCGGTGAAGCCGAGTACGGCTACCGAGCCGGCAGCCACACCGCCTACGAGTACCCGCCAATTGCGGGCGATCCTGTTCATTGCAGATGTCCTCTTCGCACGTTCGGGCCGAAACGACCCACTTGTCTGAGCCGACTGTATCCACGGGCGAACCGCTGATGACAGGGCCGGAATCGACTTGGAACCAACCCCTGACCGGCATGAAACGCAACCGATACCGCGCCGTTGCCGAACGGCGCATCCGGACTACCCTGTCCCCGTGACCGAATCCCCGACCGCAGCGATCGGCAGCGCCGCGACCGCCGGATCCGGGGAGGTGGACACGGACGTGCCGCCATTTCGGTACACGGCCGAATTGGCCGGCCGCCTCGAGCAGCACTGGCAGCACAACTGGCAGCGATGGGGAACCTTCGATGTGCCGAACCCGGTGGGCTCACTGGCTCCCGCGGATGGTTCGCCGGTGCCGCGGGACAAGATGTTCGTTCAGGACATGTTCCCCTACCCGTCCGGCGAGGGCCTGCACGTCGGCCACCCGCTGGGCTATATCGCGACCGACGTCTATGCCCGATACTTCCGGATGACCGGACGCAATGTGCTGCACGCGCTGGGCTTTGACTCCTTCGGCCTGCCGGCCGAGCAGTACGCCGTTCAGACCGGCACCCACCCCCGTACCCGGACTGAAGCGAACATCGTCAACTTCCGCCGTCAGTTGGGCCGACTCGGCCTCGGCCATGACCAGCGACGTAGTTTCTCGACCACCGACGTCGACTTCTATGCCTGGACGCAATGGATCTTCCTGCAGATCTATAACGCGTGGTTCGACCCGTCGTTAAACAAGGCCCGCCCGGTCAATGATCTGATTGTCGAATTCGACAGCGGCGCAAGGCGACTCGACGATGGCCGGTTATGGTCGGAGCTTTCCTCCGGGGAGCGCGCGGCCGTGATCGACGACCATCGGCTGGTGTATCGCGCCGAGTCGCTGGTCAACTGGTGCCCCGGTCTGGGAACCGTATTGGCCAACGAGGAGGTGACCTCCGACGGACGCAGCGAGCGCGGGAACTTCCCGGTCTTCCGAAAGCGGTTGCGGCAGTGGATGATGCGGATCACCGCCTACTCCGATCGGCTCCTCGAGGATCTGGACGTGCTGGACTGGCCGGACAAGGTCAAGGCCATGCAGCGCAACTGGATCGGACGGTCCACCGGTGCTTCGGTCTTTTTTGGCGCGGGCGATGCCGACATTGAGGTTTTCACGACGCGGCCCGACACACTGTTCGGAGCCACCTATCTGGTGCTGGCTCCGGAGCACGAACTCGTCGACCGAGTTCTTGCGCCGCACTGGCCCGATCACGTCGACGAACGATGGACGGCCGGAGCGGACACACCCGCGCAGGCGGTTGCCGATTACCGGCGTTCGATCGCCGCCAAGTCCGACCTGGAACGCCAGGAGAACAAAACCAAGACCGGGGTGTTCCTCGGCAGCTATGCGACCAATCCGGCCAACGGCCACCAGGTCCCGATCTTCATCGCCGACTATGTGCTGTCCGGCTACGGCACCGGTGCCATCATGGCGGTGCCCGGCCACGATCAGCGCGATTGGGAGTTCGCCGCAGCATTCGGCTTGCCGATCATCGAGGTCATCTCCGGCGGTGATGTGGCACAGGAGGCCTACACCGGCGACGGCACACTGGTGAATTCCGGCTATCTCGACGGACTCGACGTGGTCGGGGCCAAGGCGGCCATCATCGCGCGACTGGAGTCCGATGAACGCGGACGTGGCCGGGTCGAGTACAAACTGCGGGACTGGCTGTTCGCCCGCCAACGCTATTGGGGCGAGCCGTTTCCCATCGTGTACGACAGCGATGGCAACGCCCACCCACTGCCGGAGTCAATGCTGCCGGTGGAACTGCCGGATATCGAGGACTACGCACCGGTGTCATTCGATCCCGACGACCCCGACAGCGCACCGTCGCCGCCGTTGAACAAGGCCGGCGAGTGGGTGCATGTCGAACTCGACCTCGGCGACGGCCTGCGGCCCTACACCCGCGACACCAACGTGATGCCGCAGTGGGCGGGCAGTTCGTGGTACGAGTTGCGCTACGCCGACCCTCACAACGCAGAGCAGTTCTGCGCCAGGGAGAACGAGGCGTACTGGATGGGTCCGCGTCCGGCCGAACACGGGCCGGACGATCCCGGCGGGGTGGATCTCTACGTCGGCGGCGTCGAACACGCGGTGCTGCATCTGCTGTATTCGCGGTTCTGGCACAAGGTGCTCTACGACCTCGGCCACGTAACGTCCCGGGAGCCGTACCGGCGACTGGTGAACCAGGGTTATATCCAGGCCTTCGCCTACACCGACGCCCGCGGCTCGTATGTACCGGCGGCAGACGTCATCGAGCGCGGCGACAATTTCTTCCTACCGGGCGCGGATGGCGAGGTCGAGGTTTTCCAGGAGTTCGGCAAGATCGGCAAAAGCCTCAAGAATTCGATCTCGCCCGATGAAATCTGTGACGGCTACGGCGCGGACACCCTGCGGATCTACGAGATGTCGATGGGTCCGCTGGAGGCAAGCCGGCCGTGGGCCACCAAAGATGTGATCGGTGCGCATCGCTTTCTGCAGCGGGTCTGGCGGTTAATTGTCGACGAAACCACAGGGCAGACAAGGGTTTCCGACGATGCGCTCGACGAGGAGACGCTGCGGGTGCTGCACCGCACCATCGCCGGTGTCCGGGACGACTACACCCATCTGCGCAACAACACCGCGGCGGCCAAGCTGATCGAGTACACCAACCACCTCACCAAGTCAGGCGTCAGCGCCCGCGCAGCACTGCAACCGCTGGTGCTGATGGTGGCACCATTGGCGCCGCATCTTGCCGAGGAACTGTGGTGTCGACTCGGCAACGATGTGTCACTGGCGCACGGCCCGTTCCCGGTCGCTGACCCGGCCTATCTGGTCACCGACACCGTCGAATACCCGGTTCAGGTCAACGGGAAGGTCCGCGGCCACATCGTCGTCGCTGCCGACGCCGGGCGCGATGTCCTGGAGGCGGCCGCCCTGGCCGACGAGAAGGTGGCCGCATTCCTCGCCGGCGCCACCCCGAAGAAAGTGATCGTGGTTCCCGGCCGGTTGGTCAACCTCGTCCTGTAGGCGCGAGCGTGCGTGTCGGTGCACCGACACGCCGCCGCGCTGTGAAGTATGCGCACGTTCGCGGGAGTTCAGAGCCGCCCGCGCGGGCGGATGACCACCTCGTGGGTATGGGCATCAGCCGGCGTCGCGACAACGGCGGCAACCACCCCGGCGACGGTGGCCGGCGTGAGGAACTTCGCGGGGTCGTACCCGCCGCCCTCGTAGGCCACCAGGTCGCGCTGCATCTCGGTGTCGACCCGGCCGGGATGGATGCTGGTCACCCGCAGTCGCGGTTCGTCGGCACGCAACGAGTCGGCGAAGGCCCGCAACGCGAACTTGCTGGCCGCATACGAGGCCAGTCCGGTCGACACGGTCAAGCCCGAACCGGAGTTGATGAAGATCACCTGTCCGCGGACCGCCCGAAGGGCGGGCAGCAGCGCGAGCGTGAGGGCCACCGCACCGGTCACGTTGACCTCGAAGGTGGCGCGCCACTGCTCCGCGGTGGATTCAGCAACCCGCCCGGGAAAGGCCACCCCGGCGTTGTGGACCAGCACGTCGAGTTCGGCCAGCACGTCCGCTGCGGCCTCGATACCGTCGCTGTCGGTCAGGTCCATCGGCCAGGTGGTGGCGCCCAGCCTCGCGGCGACCGCATCGAGGTGGCGCGAGGGTCGCCCGGCCAGGAGGAGTGTGTGGGTGGGGGCCAACGCTTCGGCGATTGCCGCGCCGATTCCTCCGCCGGCGCCGGTGATCATTGCGGTGGCCGGCATGTCGGTCACCCTACCGATGGGCACGAGCAGGCCCGCGCACCGCAGAATGAACACGTGACGTTCGACGCCGGCTTCGCGCCCACCCAACTCGCTGCCCGCGCGGCCTACCTCCTGCGCGGCAACGACCTCGGTGTGATGACGTCGGCCGCGCCTCGGCTCTACCCGCATATGTGGAGTTGGGACGCGGCGTTCGTCGCGGTCGGGCTTGCCTCCCTGAGCGTGGAACGTGCGGTCGTTGAACTCGACACGCTGCTCTCGGCGCAGTGGACAAACGGGATGATCCCGCACATCGTGTTCGCCCCCGGGGTCGACGGCTATTTCCCGGGCCCGGACCGGTGGGCCTGTTCGGATCTCGCCGCCGCGTCACCGGCCGGCCGGCAGACCTCGGGAATCACCCAGCCGCCGGTTCATGCGATCGCGGTGCAACGAATCCTCGACCGTGCCCGCACCCGGGGACGCTCGACGCGCGCCGTCGCGGAGACCTTCCTGGATCGGCGTTGGAACGATCTTGTGCGCTGGCATCGCTGGTTGGCCGAGGCCCGCGATCCCAATCAGCGTGGCAGGGTCACGCTGTACCACGGCTGGGAGTCCGGAATGGATAACTCTCCGCGCTGGGACGCCGCCTACGCGGGCGTCATCGCCGGCGGTGTTCCGCAGTACCAACGCGCCGATACCCACATCATCACCGACCCCAGCCAACGTCCATCCGACGGCGAATACGACCGCTACCTGTGGCTGCTGGAGGAGATGAAGTCGGTCCGTTACGACGACCACAGGTTGCCGGGCGTGATGAGTTTCGCGGTGGAGGATGTCTTTTTCTCGGCGATCTTCTCGGTCGCCTGCGATGTGCTGGCCAATATCGGCGAAGATTACAGGCGGCCCAACGCCGACGTCCGCGATCTGTATTCCTGGGCGGCTCGGTTCCGCGCCGGCGTTGTGGAGACCGCGGACCAAAGATCAGGTGCAGCAAGGGATTTCAATCTCCGATCGCAATCCTGGATCGTCACCGATACCGCTGCCCAATTCGCACCACTTCTGTGCGGGGGGCTGGACCACGAGCGGGAGCGGGCACTGCTGAAACTCCTGGCGGGCCCGAAATTTTGCGGTCACCCCGACTTGAAGTTCGCGTTGGTTCCGTCGACGTCGCCGGTGTCGAGGGATTTCCGTCCGCGGGAGTACTGGCGGGGCCCGGTGTGGCCGGTGCTGACGTGGTTATTCTCCTGGGCCTTCGCCCGCCGCGGCTGGTCAGAGCGGTCGCTGCTGCTGCGCAACGAAGGACTGCGCCAAGCCGCCGACGGGACGTTCGCCGAGTACTACGAACCCTTCACCGGTGAACCGCTGGGCAGCATGCAGCAGTCGTGGACCGCGGCCGCGGTACTGGACTGGCTGGGCTAATCGTCGGGCAAAACTCAGGTGCCTTCGACGCTGGTGAGACGTTCCAGTGGCTTGAGTGCTCGGAACAGGTCGTCGTGTTCGGCCTCGGTAAGGTGGCGCAGCAGTTCGACGAGGTGCAGCCGGCGGGCCTCGAGGGCTTCCCGATATTGGACCAGGCCCTCCGGGGTCACCTCGACCAGTACCGCCCGCATATCGGACGGATCGCGGGAACGGCTCACCAGGCCGAGTTTCTCCAACCGTCTGATCGCCACCGTCGTGGTGGGGGTGCGGACACGTTCGCGGCCGGCCAACTCCGTCATCCGGATTGGTCCGCTGTCGAGCAGGGTCAGCAGGATCGACACCTGAGCCAACGTGAGATCAGGGCGCGACGCGCTGTTGGTATCACCGCGGCGCACGACGGTGATCAGCTTGGCCAGCACCCGCTGCAGTTCACTGGCCAAGTCCAGGAGCTGTGGCTGTGGCTCTGACATGGTTCGCTACTCTAACGGTTTTGCAACCGGCTGGGCTCACAACACCTCAGAGAGATACCACTGCAGCCGCTGCGGTCGGCGCCGCGGTGGAACACCTGCGGACGCAGCCCATCTAGCGGCGCGTCGGCCCAGAGTTGAACCCATCGCAGGCTTTACCCCCGCGCGCGCCCGTCGCGCCAGCGCACCAGCGCCTCAGCCGGCCCGAGGTTGTAATCCGGCCCGCCGCAACCGACGGTCATCAGTGTCACGCCGAGTCCGGCCAGCGCTTCCGCGTTGGCCACCAGGGTGTCGGGGTCGCGGCCTTCGACCCCCGACGAGCGCTCGATGGTGCCCGGGTCGCGGCCGGTATCGCGGCAATGCCGGCCCAGCGCCTCGGCCTTACCCGGGTAGGTCGTGGCGTTGGTGAACGAGTGCCACATGTCGGCGTGCTCGGCCACCAATCGCAGGGTCTTGCGTTCGCCCTGCCCGCCGATCAGGATCGGGATCGTTCGAGTCGGGGCCGGGTTGAGCTTGCCCAGCCGCGAGTTGATCCGCGGCAGTGCCGCGGCGAGGTCATCGAGGCGGCTGCCGGCGGTACCGAATTCGTAGCCGTATTCGTCGTAGTCCTTCTGCATCCAGCCCGATCCGATGCCGAGGATCAGCCGCCCGCCGGAGATGTGGTCGACGGTGCGGGCCATGTCGGCCAAGAGTTCGGGGTTGCGGTAGGAGTTGCAACTGACCAGTGCGCCGATGTCGACCCGCGAGGTCTGCTCGGCCCACGCGCCGAGCATGGTCCAACACTCGTAGTGGGCACCCTCGGGATCCCCGTAGAGCGGATAGAAGTGGTCCCAGTTGAATACGACGTCGACGCCGAGGTCCTCGCAGCGCCGCACGGCGTCGCGGATCTGGGTGTAGTCGGGCGCGTGCTGCGGCTGAAGTTGGACACCGATGCGGATGGGGAAAGTCATGACCCCTACCGTAAGCCCCGCGTTTGACGCGCCCCCGTTCGACGCTCAATCGCCGATTACCGACTGCAGGATCTCCACCAGCGCCCGCGGCTGATCACCCTGCACCGAGTGTCCGGAGTCGGGCACCACGATCACCCGTTGGAAGCCCGGCGCGATCCGGGCAAACTCGGCCGCGTCGTCGTCATTGACGAAGAACGAGTTCGCCCCGCGCACCAACGTCGTCGGCGCGCGGAGTTCAGTTGCGTCGGCCCACAACCCTTCGAAACCGTCGCCTTTGCGGAAGGTGTCGTAACGCCACGTCCAGGTACCGTCGTCGAGTTGTTGGGAGTTGTGAAAAACCCCGCGCCGCAACGATTCCCGCGAGCGGTGTGGAGACGCTGCGACGGTGACATCCAGCATGGCGGCGAAGCTGGGAAAGCTCCGATCGCCCTGAACCAGTGCCACCGCACCCATCTGAGCCTGGGTCATCTGCTCGTGGCGCTCCGGCGCGGACGGCGTCACGTCCACCATCACCAGTCGGGGCACCAGTTCCGGTGCGGTGACAGCCAGCCGAAGCGCCGTCAGCCCGCCCAGCGACATCCCCACCACCAGATCTGCATCGGGTGCGAGTTCGCGGACCACCGGTTCGATGGCCGCCGCGTTGAGCCGGGGACCGTAGTCGCCGTCCTCCCGCCAGGCGGAGCGGCCGTGGCCGGGAAGGTCTATCGCAAGCGCGGGCAGGCCGAGGCCGAGGATGACGGTGTCCCAGGTGTGCGCGTTCTGACCGCCGCCGTGCAGGAACACCACCCGGGGTAGATCGGTACCCCAGCGCAGCGCGCTGATCGGACCGCGCTCTACGCGCTCAACTGCGGGAAGCGGATCGGCGTACCCGGCCTGCGCGGCGTTCTCGCCCAGCAGGGCGAACTCGTCGAGGGCGAACAGCTCGTCATCGGAAATCACGGTGTCCATATAACGCGAAAGTGCGCCCGGATCGCGTCTCGGGGTGAGATCGCGATTCGGGCGCACTCCCGGCGGGGAGAGCTACTCGCCGGCGATGAACTCCTCCAACTGGGCCCGGGCAATATCGTCGGGCAGCTGCTTGGGCGGGCTCTTCATCAGGTAGGCCGAGGCGGCGACCACCGGGCCGCCGATACCGCGGTCCTTGGCGATCTTGGCCGCGCGCACCGCGTCGATGATGACGCCGGCGGAGTTCGGCGAGTCCCACACCTCGAGCTTGTATTCGAGGTTCAACGGCACATCGCCGAACGCGCGGCCTTCGAGGCGCACGTAGGCCCATTTGCGGTCGTCGAGCCAGCCGACGTGGTCGGACGGTCCGATGTGGACGTCCTTGGCATTGAATTCCTTCTGCAAGTTGCTGGTGACGGCCTGGGTCTTGGAGATCTTCTTGGACTCCAAGCGTGAGCGCTCCAGCATGTTGAGGAAGTCCATATTGCCGCCGACGTTGAGCTGCATGGTGCGGTCGAGCTGGACGCCGCGATCCTCGAACAGCTTGGCCATCACGCGGTGCGTGATCGTCGCGCCGACCTGGCTCTTGATGTCGTCGCCGACGATCGGCACGCCCGCGTCGGCAAACTTCTTGGCCCACACCGGATCCGAGGCGATGAACACCGGCAGTGCGTTGACGAACGCCACACCGGCGTCGATCGCGCACTGGGCGTAGAACTTGTCGGCCTCCTCCGAGCCCACCGGAAGGTAGGACACCATGACGTCGACCTTGTTGTCCTTGAGCACTTTCACCACGTCGACGGGCTCGTCGTCGGAGAGTTCGATGGTCTCGGCGTAGTACTTGCCGATTCCGTCCAGCGTCGGTCCGCGGCGCACAACGACGTTGGTCGGCGGCACGTCGGCGATCTTGATGGTGTTGTTCTCCGAGGCGAAGATGGCCTCGGAGAGGTCGAAGCCAACCTTCTTGGCGTCGACGTCGAACGCGGCGACGAACTTGACGTCGCGCACGTGGTAGGCGCCGAGCATCACGTGCATCAGGCCGGGGACCGCCGAGTTCGGGTCGGCGTCCCTGTAGTACTCCACGCCCTGAACCAGGGAGGACGCGCAGTTGCCGACGCCGACGATGGCGACGCGCACATCGTTGGACGCTCCCGGCGCGTTGTGCTGAGTCATGGACGTTCTCCTTCGTGTACTTCCGGTTGTCGGGGTAATTCAGCTTTGTTCGGAGTGGGCTTGAGCCACCCGTTCCGCCGCGATCAGTTCGTTGAGCCACGTGACTTCCCGCTCGCTGGATTCCAAACCCAGCTGATGCAGTTGTCGGGTGTAGCGATCCAGTGAGTTGCTGGCCCGCGCGATGGCATCGCGCAGACCCTCGCGACGTTCCTCCACCTGACGGCGACGCCCCTCCAGGATCCGCATCCTGGCTGCCGCCGGCGTCCGATTGAAAAAGGCCAGGTGCACGCCGAAGCCGTCGTCGGTGTAGTTCTGCGGGCCGGTGTCGGCGACCAATTCGGTGAACCGCTGGCGGCCGGCCTCGGTCAGTTGGTACACCCGGCGGGCGCGCCGCAGTACGGCGGTGCCCTCGGGTGCGGCGTCTTCGGCGATCAGCCCGTCGGCCTGCATGCGGCGCAGCGCCGGGTAGAGCGAACCGTAGGAGAACGCCCGGAAAGCGCCAAGCAGGCCGGTCAGCCGCTTGCGCAGTTCGTAGCCGTGCATCGGGGACTCGAGTAGGAGCCCTAGGATCGCAAGTTCCAGCATCGAGTCACCTCCTTGTTGGATAGCCGTTAGGGTCGCGCAACGTCTCCACCAATAGTATCGGAGCGATATATTCGGCGCCAATTCGGGGTGGTGCGCTGCGTTACCGGTCGGTCGCCCATCCGCTGCGGGGGCACCGACGTACTCTGGTCACCGTGCGATTGCAGAGGCAGGTGGTGGACTACGCCCTTCGGCGGCGTTCGCTGCTGGCTGAGGTGTACTCGGGGCGTACCGGTGTCACCGAGGTCTGCGATGCAAACCCCTATCTTCTGCGTGCGGCGAAGTTCCACGGGAAGCTGAGCGCGGTGATGTGCCCGATCTGTCGCAAGGAACAACTCACCCTCGTCTCCTGGGTATTCGGTGACCACCTCGGTGCCGTGTCGGGATCGGCGCGTTCGGCCGAGGAATTGATCCTGCTGACAACGCGGTTCACTGAGTTTTCCGTGCATGTGGTCGAGGTGTGCCGCACCTGCAGTTGGAATCATCTGGTCAAGTCGTATGTGCTCGGTACGCCGCGCCCGGCGAAGCGCACACCCGGTACCCGAACAGCGCGACGTACGGGCGCGCGCACGGCCAGTGAATAGCGACGAAGGTCAAGACCCCTCAGCCAACCGACCGCGGCATAGCGCCGGGGGCCGCGAGCGCGCGGCCACACGTGACGAGACCGGGCGCACCGCGCGGCGGCAGGTTGCCCCCGACGACCAGCGGACCGCGGTGCTGCGGTCGGTGTCCGAAGGGGATCCGCCCGCCGCGCAACTCGACCAGGTTGAGGCGGCCAAGGCTGCCATGGACCGGCCCACCGCGAAGCTGCCGGCACCTCCGCCGCCCAAGCCGCCCAAGCCCTCGGGCGCGGAGCGTAACGACGGCCATCGCCGGCCGAGCCCGCGAGCCGCCTGGCGAGACCGGATCCTAGGCTGGAGCGTGCGCCGCTGGCTGGCGGCCGCCGCCGCTATTCTTATCGCGCTGCCGTTGCTCACTTTCGGTATGGCGTATCTGATTGTCGACGTCCCCAAGCCCGGCGATATCCGCACCAACCAGGTGTCGACGATCCTCGCCAGCGATGGTTCCGAGATCGCGAAAATCGTTCCGCCCGAAGGTAACCGGGTCGACGTCGATATCAATCAGGTTCCGGTGCACGTTCGCAACGCCGTAATGGCCGCCGAGGACCGCGACTTCTACACCAACCCGGGCTTCTCGATATCCGGCTTCGCTCGCGCGGTGCGCAACAACGTATTTGGCGGTGACATCCAGGGTGGGTCGACGATCACCCAGCAGTACGTCAAGAACGCACTCGTCGGCGATCAGCGGTCCGGAATCGGCGGCTTGATCCGCAAGGCGAAGGAGTTGGTCATCTCCACCAAGATGAGCCAGCAGTGGTCCAAAGACGAGGTGCTGCAGGCATACCTGAACATTATTTACTTCGGTCGCAGCGCCTACGGCATCTCGGCAGCTTCGGCGGCGTACTTCGATAAACCCGTCGACCAACTGACCATCTCGGAGGGAGCGCTGCTTTCGGCGCTGATCCAACGGCCGTCGACCCTGGACCCGGCGGTCGACCTCGAGGGCGCGACGGCTCGCTGGAACTGGGTTCTGGACGGCATGGTGACCATCGGCGCGCTGTCGAAAGAGGAACGCGCTCAACAGGTCTTCCCGCTGACCGTCGAACCGGACAAGGCCAAGACCGAAAACCTGACCACCGGTCCCAATGGTCTGATCGAGCGGCAGGTCACCCGCGAACTTCTGGATTTGTTCAATATTGATCAGGACACCCTGAACACGCAGGGTCTGCAGATCACCACCACGATCGACCCGCAGGCCCAAAGTGCTGCCGAGAATGCCGTGGCCACCTACCTCGACGGCCAGATACCGGACATGCGTTCGGCGGTAGTGTCCATCGACCCGCTCACCGGCGGCGTGAAAGCGTATTACGGCGGTTCGGATGCGGCCGGCTTCGACTTCGCCCAAGCCGGTCTGCCCACCGGTTCGTCGTTCAAGGTCTTCGCTCTGGTGGCCGCGCTCGAACAGGGCATGGGGCTGGGTTATCAGGTGGACAGTTCGCCGCTCAAGGTCGACGAGAAGCTGACGATCAACAACTCAGAGGGCGAGAGTTGCGGCACCTGCAGTATCGCCGAGGCGCTCAAACGATCGCTGAACACCGTCTACTACCGCTTGATGCTCAAGCTGAAGAACGGCCCGGCCGACGTGGCTGATGCGGCCCACCGCGCGGGGATCGCCGAGAGCTTTCCCGGGGTCGACCACACCCTGTCCGAAGATGGGCTCGGTGGGCTGCCGGCACCGGGGGTCGTGCTGGGCAAGTACGAGACGCGGGTTATCGATATGGCGTCGGCCTACGCGACCATCGCGGCGTCGGGCATCTACCACCGGCCACACTTCGTACAGAAGGTGGTCAACGCTCAAGGCGAGGTGCTGTTCGACGTCACCAGCGAGGACAACGCCGGCGAACGACGGATCGAGAAGCCGGTTGCGGACAATGTCATTGCCGCCATGGCGCCGATCCCCGGCTGGTCCAATGGCCACACCCTGGCCGGCGGCCGGGCCTCAGCGGCCAAGACGGGCACCCACCAACTCGGTGACACCGGCGCTAACCGCGACGCCTGGTTTGTCGGCTTCACGCCGTCGCTGTCGACCGCGGTCTGGGTGGGCACCGTCAAAGGCGACCAGCCGCTGGTCAACAGTTGGGGTGGCCCGGTCTACGGCGCAGGGCTTCCCGCCGACATCTGGAAGGCCACCATGGACGGCGCCCTGAAGGGCACCGACTTCGAATCCTTTCCCGCTCCCGCGGAGGTCGGCGGCTACGCCGGCGTGCCCGCGCCCCCGCCCCCGCCGCCGGCGCCGGTGCGACCGAACCCGGCACCCAACCCGGCCCCGGGCGGAGCACCCTTTGACCCCGCAGCACCGCCCCCGCCGCCCGGTGTCGAGGTACTGCCGGGAATCACGGTTCCGCTTCCGCCGCCGGGCAATCCCTTCCCGCCGCCGTTTGATCAACCACTGCCGCCGCCGCCGGAACCGGCGCCCGTCGTGGCGCCCCCGGTTGATCCCAATCTTCCCGCCGCACCGCCTCCGCCCCCGCCCCCACCCCCGTGACCGGCGGGCTTCCCGGTGATTCGCGCAATATCGTTGCGACAGTGGGATGGCCGCGTCCCACGGTGTCGCCCCAGCCACTTGCCGATGATGTTCGCAGCGTCGATGACCGCGACCTACCCAGCCGTAACGACGCGCTCGGCAGCGCCCTCTCGGAAGTCATCGGCGGACCGGTCGGCCGGCATGCACTGATCGGCCGAACTCGGGTTCTTACACCGCTTCGGATCATGTTCGTCATCGCGCTGGTGTTCCTAGCCCTGGGATGGTCCACGAAGGCCCCCTGTCTGCAGACGATCGGCACCGGATCGCCGGATCAGCGGGTTGCCAATTGGGAGAACCAACGCGCGTACTACGAGTTCTGCTATTCCGACACGGTGCCCCTGTACGGCGCAGAACTGCTGAGCCAGGGCAAGTTTCCCTACAAGTCGAGTTGGCTGGAACTGGACTCCACCGGCAAACCCCGAAATCAGTATGACGGCCGAACAGCGGTGCGCTATATGGAGTATCCGGTACTGACCGGTGTCTACCAGTACGTGTCGATGTCACTTGCCAAGACCTACACCGCCATTGCCAAGAAGACCGGACTACCTCTGTTGGCTGGAGTCGCGGAGGTGGTGATGTTCTTCAATATCTCGGCCTTCGGACTGGCGCTGGCTTGGCTGGCGACGGTGTGGGCCGCTGCAATGCTCGCCGGGCGGCGAGTGTGGGACGCTGCAATGGTTGCCGCGTCGCCGATCCTCATTTTCCAGGCATTCACCAATTTCGACGCCCTGGCAACGGCTTTGGCGACCGGGGGACTTCTGGCTTGGGCGCGCCGAAGGCCGGTGCTGGCCGGGGTTCTCATCGGTCTGGGCGTCTCTGCCAAGCTCTACCCGGCACTGCTATTGCTTCCGCTGATTGTGTTGGCAGTCAGAACGGGCCGGTTCGGCGACGCTGTCCGCACTACCTCCGTGGCAGTACTGGTCTGGTGCGCGGTCAACCTGCCGGTGCTGGTGATGTATCCGCGTGGATGGTCGGAGTTCTTCCGGCTCAACACCAGGCGTAACCAGGATATGGACTCGTTGTACAACGTCGTCAAGTCATTCACCGGTTGGCCGGGCTTCGACCCCGGTCTCGGGTTCTGGGAGCCGCCAACCGTGCTCAACGCTGTCGTTAGCGCAGTTTTCGTATCGTGTTGCGCGGCAATCGCTTACATCGCGCTGACCGCCCCTCGCCGGCCGCGGGTCGCCCAACTCGCGTTCCTGGTGGTCGCCGCCTTCCTTCTGGTCAACAAAGTCTGGAGCCCGCAGTTCTCGTTGTGGCTGGTGCCGTTGGCCGTGCTCGCCCTGCCGCACCGCCGGATCCTGCTGGCCTGGATGACCGTCGATGCGCTGGTATGGGTGCCCCGGATGCTGTATCTGTTCGGCGAACAGAACAAGGGTCTGCCTGAGCAGTGGTTCACCGCCACGGTGCTGCTTCGCGACCTGGCCGTAATGGCGCTAATGGCTCTGGTTATCCGCCAGATCTACCGTCCCGCTGAGGATCTGGTGCGTGTGAGTGCTCGTATCGACGATCCATCCGGCGGGGTTTTTGATGGCGCGCCGGACGCATTTCCGTCATGGTGGCCGCAGTGTCTACGTCCGGGTCTACGGCCGGCCCAACAACATCAGGAGGTCTGTGATGCAGGTCGCGATCGCACTGTTTCCGCGCACCACCGCACTTGATTCCGTGGGACCCTACGAGGTCCTGCAACGGGTGCCGTCTATCGATGTCGTCTTCGTCGGTCATCGGCGTGGGGAGGTGCGCACCGAAAACGGCATGCTGGGGCTGACCTGTGATGCGACTTTCGATGAGGTCCGCGAACCCGATGTGCTGCTGGTTCCGGGCGGTATCGGCACCCGCGAGTTGATGACGGACGAGCCGATGCTGGACTGGGTGCGCGCGGTACACCGGCACAGCTTGTTCACCACGTCGGTGTGTACCGGGAGCCTGGTGCTGGCTGCCGCCGGACTGCTGGACGGGCTGACCGCAACGACGCATTGGGCTGCCGCCGGACTTCTTGAGCCGTTCGGCGCGCGCTACACGGCTGAACGCGTCGTCGAGCACCTGCCGCGGCGGGTCATCACCGCGGCGGGGGTATCCAGCGGAATCGACATGGCGTTGCGTCTTGTCGAACTTCTCGTCGACAGGGAGGCGGCGCAGGCCAGTCAGCTGATGATCGAGTACGACCCGCAGCCGCCGTTTGACTCGGGTGCGGTGGCCAAAGCATCCGAGGCCACGCTGCTGCGCGCCCAGGAGTACTTCACTACGCGCAGCTGATTTCGCTGATCAACGCTGCTGCCTGTAGCCTGACGTGGTTACCGACGCAGGTAACCCTCCTGCCACGGATTGGCCGTGGCCGTATATGACCGTAGGAGGTGATGAGGTTTCCATGCGTCCCTACGAAATCATGGTCATTCTTGACCCCACTCTCGACGAACGCACCGTGGCCCCGTCCCTGGACACGTTCCTGAACGTGATTCGCAGTGATGGCGGCTCGGTGGACAAGGTCGATATTTGGGGCCGGCGCAGGCTGGCCTACGAAATTGCCAAGCACGCCGAAGGCATTTACGCCATCGTCGACGTCAAGGCGGAGCCGGCCACCGTGTCCGAGCTCGACCGTCAGTTGAACCTGAATGAGTCGGTGCTGCGGACCAAGGTGATGCGGACCGACAAGCACTGAGTCCGTGCGGACTTACGACGAGTGCCGCGGTGGATAACGTCCACGCGGTGTCGTAGTCCCTACGTAGGCTCGCGGATATACCCACGATTACCAGGAGGACCAAGTGGCCGGTGACACAACCATCACCGTCGTCGGAAACCTGACGGCCGATCCCGAACTGCGCTTCACCCCATCCGGTGCGGCCGTCGCCAACTTCACTGTGGCGTCCACACCGCGCATCCTTGACCGCCAGACTTCGGAGTGGAAGGACGGCGAAGCGCTGTTCCTGCGCTGCAGTATCTGGCGGGAGGCCGCGGAGAACGTGGCCGAGAGCCTCACCCGGGGATCGCGGGTCATCGTGACCGGACGGCTCAAGCAACGGTCCTACGAAACCCGCGAGGGTGAGAAGCGCACCGTGGTTGAGGTTGAGGTCGAGGAGATCGGACCCTCGCTCAAGTACGCCACCGCCAAAGTCAACAAGGCCTCGCGCGGGGGTGGCGGCGGAGGTGGCGGCGGCTTCGGCGGCGGCGCACCCGGTGCTGCACCCGGCGGAGGCCAGCGCGGCCCCGCAGCAGAGCCCGCCGAAGACCCGTGGGGCAGTGCCCCGGCCTCGGGATCCTTCGGCGGCAATGATGACGAACCCCCCTTCTAACACAACAACTTCCACGCCAGACCCCCGCGCCCTAGGCGCATGAACTAACGAAAGAGATTCCACAGATGGCCAAATCAGGACCTACCAAGCGGCGGCCGGCGCCGGACAAGCCGATCAAGGCACGCAAGTGCGTGTTCTGCTCCAAGAAGGGCAGGCTGCAGAACATCGACTACAAGGACACCCAATTGTTGCGCACCTACATCAGTGAGCGCGGCAAGATTCGCGCCCGTCGGGTGACCGGTAACTGCGTGCAGCACCAACGTGACATCGCCATTGCCGTCAAGAACGCGCGCGAGGTCGCCTTGCTGCCGTTCACGTCGGCATCGCGCTAAATCGCATCAGGGAAAGAACGGAGTAAACAATGAAGCTGATATTGACCGCTGAGGTCGACCACCTGGGCGCCGCCGGCGACGCCGTCGAGGTCAAGGATGGATACGGACGCAACTATCTGCTGCCCCGCGGCCTGGCTATCGTGGCCACCCGCGGCGCGCAGAAGCAAGCCGATGAGATCCGCCGCGCCCGCGAGGCCAAGACGGTGCATGACCGCGAGCACGCCGATGAGATCAAGGCGGCCATCACCGCACTGGGTCCGGTATCGCTGACGGTCAAGACCGCCGGGGATGCCGGCAAACTGTTTGGTTCGGTGACGGCAAATGACGTCGCCGTGGCAATCAAGAAGGCCGGTGGGCCCAGCATCGACAAGCGGTCGGTGCGCCTGCCCAAGGCTCATATCAAGGAGACCGGTAGCCACACCGTCGTGGTGCACCTACACCCTGAGGTTGACGCCGAGTTCGCTCTCGAGGTCGTCGGCCAGAGCTAGCCGGTTTTACAACCTTCGATCCCCGGGGGCGGCCGAGTGGCCGCCGCCGGGGTTTTTTATCGCTGGCGAACTGATCGGATTCGACCGGCGGCAGTTAACGTAACCCCCCGTTAACTGCACGATCCAGCAATCGCCATGCAACACGCCCGAAACGGCAACTTGACCCGACACGCCGCAGTACTTGTCATGCACAGCTCGGCGGTGCCGTTAATCTGCGTTTACGTGGTGCGATTCCATAAAAATTCACAATGATCCACAGGTTCTCCCCAAGCCACCAACACGATTCCGACCAGCTGTGCACAGGCCGCTAACAGGTTGATGAACAGGCGAGGTTTGCGATGGCTCCAGCAACGTCTAGCGTTGCCCTCGGCGCAAGGGTCGGTTTGATTCTGCCGCCGCCGCCGTCGGTGCCCGGGCCTATGGTGGGAGCGGGCAGTCGAACGTGTGTTCGATATGATTCCGGGTTCGTTGCGAAGGAGGTGGGGTAGCCCGATGGCGGTCGTCGACGATCTAGGTCAGCCGGGAACGGACTCACCGGCACCCGCCGAGGAGTTCGGTCGCCAGCCACCGCAGGATCTCGCGGCCGAACAATCCGTGCTGGGCGGGATGCTGCTCAGTAAGGACGCCATCGCCGATGTGCTGGAAAAGCTGCGGCCGGGTGACTTCTATCGGCCTGCGCATCAGAACGTCTACGACGCTGTGTTGGATCTCTACGCGCGCGGCGAACCCGCTGATCCGGTCACCGTCGCCGCGGAGTTGGACCGTCGCGGTCTGCTGCGCCGCATCGGCGGGGCGCCCTATCTACACACCCTGATCTCGACGGTGCCCACCGCAGCCAACGCCGGCTACTACGCGGGCATCGTGGCCGAGAAGGCACTTCTGCGCCGACTCGTGGAGGCTGGCACCCGCGTGGTGCAGTACGGCTACGCCGGTGCAGAGGGTGCCGACGTCAACGAGATCGTCGACCGCGCCCAGGCCGAGATCTACGACGTCACCGAACGGCGGACCACCGAAGACTTCGTCGTGTTGGAGACACTGCTGCAGCCGACGATGGACGAGATCGACGCGATCGCCTCGCAAGGCGGAATCTCCCGCGGCGTGCCGACCGGCTTCACCGAACTCGATGACGTGACCAACGGCCTGCACCCGGGACAGATGATCGTGATCGCGGCGAGGCCCGGAATGGGGAAAGCCCTCAAGCTGGATACGCCCCTGCCAACACCGACCGGGTGGACCACCATGGGCGACGTTTCCGTCGGCGACTATTTGATCGGTGCCGACGGTAAGCCGACCCGCGTCGTCGCGGCCACCGATGTGATGCTGGGCCGGCCGTGCTTTGAGGTCGAGTTCTCCGACGGCACCGTGATCGTGGCGGATGCCGAGCATCAATGGCCCACTCGGCGCGGCATCGTCATTACGGTAATGCTCGAGGTTGACGCCGACGTCGTCTCGGCAGTCGGCGCGCGCCAACTTGTTGGCGCGAACGGAATCGCGTCGCGCGAATTCGGGATCGTTGACGTGCGGCCGATTGCCAGCGTCCCGGTGCGTTGCGTCGAGGTGGACAACGTCGACCACCTATATCTAGCCAGCCATGCGATGATTCCCACCCACAACTCCACGCTCGGTCTCGATTTTTTGCGCTCCTGCTCCATCAAGAACCGGATGGCTAGCGTGGTGTTCTCGCTCGAGATGAGTAAGTCCGAGATCGTGATGCGCCTGCTGTCGGCGGAGGCGAAAATCAAACTCGCCGATATGCGTTCTGGCCGGATGAGCGATGACGACTGGACCCGGCTGGCGCGGAGGATGAGTGAGATCAGCGAGGCGCCGCTCTACATTGATGACTCACCGAACCTGACGATGATGGAGATTCGCGCCAAGGCACGCCGGCTGAAGCAGAAGGCGGATTTGAAGCTGATCGTGATCGACTACCTACAGCTGATGACGTCCGGCAAGAAGGTCGAGTCACGCCAGCAGGAAGTGTCCGAATTCTCCCGTCAGCTCAAGCTATTGGCGAAGGAGCTTGAGGTCCCGGTGGTGGCGATGAGCCAGCTGAACCGCGGGCCGGAGCAGCGCACCGACAAGAAGCCAATGCTCTCGGACCTGCGCGAGTCGGGCGCGATCGAGCAGGACGCCGACATGGTCATCCTGCTGCACCGCCCCGATGCGTTCGAGCGTGACGATCCGCGCGGCGGTGAGGCCGATCTGATTCTGGCCAAGCACCGCAACGGTCCCACCAAGACGGTGACGGTGGCGCATCAACTGCACCTGTCGAGGTTCACGAATATGGCGCGGCAGTAGCTGGCTTCCCCAGATTTTCGAATCTGAAGGCGATTTCGGGCGATTGGCTACACCAACGCTGGAGTTTTGCTGGAAACTTGAGATACGCCAGCCCGGAATGCGCTAAAGACAAGGGTCTCATGGGATTGTCTTTAGCCGGCTCGCTTCGGGAATCCGTTCCGGGCAGAAAGCTAGATGCTCAAATGGCGACGACCATTCCCGTAAACGCCCCGCGATGACAAGTCCATCGATGCGTAAACGGGCGTGGTCCCGGTGTGGTGTGGTTCTGTCGATCGCCGCGTCGGTGATTTCTTTCGGCATTCTCAGTTCTATCCCGCCCACCGGTACGGTCGTGGCCCAGTGCTTTCAACGGGGTGGGTACAACCCGCCACCGTGCAACACCACCCCACCGACAACGAGCAATGCCAGTGCTGGTGGACCCGGCCCATCCGACACCACCGGAAGTAGCAGCAGCTCAACCGACACCACACAAAGCAGCGGCAGCTCAACCGCAACCAGCACGAGCGCAAGCAG
>Ga0114971_10000036_pt1 | contig 67927 bp, 59 predicted proteins | sample M_140625_MF_Meta_FD_87320 | JGI IMG/M metagenome (GOLD analysis project Ga0114971, IMG submission 87320) | Freshwater microbial communities from Lake Montjoie, Canada to study carbon cycling - M_140625_MF_MetaG | ecosystem: Environmental > Aquatic > Freshwater > Lake | place: Lake Montjoie... | reverse complement strand
TTCTGTGACGGTGGCTACTGTTGAGCGTGGGTTACGGCTTGTGGATTTCTGGTCGATGGCAACTGCCGGAGACAGACCTTCAATTTGGTCGACATCCGGTTTGTCCATCTGACCGAGGAACTGCCTTGCGTAGGCTGAAAGGGACTCTACGTAGCGACGCTGGCCCTCTGCATAGAGGGTATCAAACGCCAAAGATGACTTTCCGCTACCCGAGAGGCCGGTGATAACCACCAGTTTGTCCCTTGGAATATCGATATCGATGTTCTTGAGGTTGTTCTGGCGTGCGCCGCGGATGCGGATTGCAGGGCCATCAATAATGATGGGGATGCGGCTGTCGGTGACGGGTTCGATTTCCATAGGGCTCATACCGCCCACGGTCAGGACGTGGGCCACACGAGTGTACCTGTCATCCTGCAGACCTGTCACATTTCAGGTGGTATACCGCCATCACCGATGTTGGCAGGGATCGGGTAGCCAATCCGAAGTTCCTTCCGCGCTCGTAACCAAGCATATTGAAAGGCCGCATCCAGTAAGGCATCCCAGTGGTAATACGTCTCACTCACATCTTCGACGTGAAACAAGGCCCTTCCTTGAGAATCGCTTCCTGTAGGGGCATCGTGCATTTTGGAAACGGTCGCAATATAAGCATTGGCCGCCCCGGCTGTCCCATCTTCCGCCGTGAGAACAAATGCTCCCAGCTGGGTCAGTGGACCGAGCTCGATGCCTGCTTCTTCCATGGCCTCTCGGTGTGCGGCAGCTTCTGGCTGTTCACCCGGCTCGATGTGCCCACTGGGCGTGCACCATCCGCGGTTAAAAATTTCCGCAAGCACGATGAGGTCCCCGTAAAACGGGAAGACGACGACGTGGGTAATCGGTGCATCCGTGCTGAGGACGAACTCTGCCTGGTAGCTTCCCCACTTTGCTTTTGGGAAATCAGTCAATGCTGAGCAGGTCTTGCAGATTGGTGGCGAACAAATCGATACGCCCGCACTTTTCGCAGACCTTTGCTGTAACTGGGGATGTCATTACAGAAGCAACACCGAGAAAGTCATCGGATGCCTTACCTGTGATTGTAATGCGAGCATCCCCATTACCAACCTGAAGGCGGCCCTTGTGCATTTGACCGCCGCACGCGGCACATGTGTTTTTCATAGCGCGTCTATCCTACCAAACAGAAGCGGCATCTAACCGGGGGTCATTTCCCAAAATTCTTTGCCAACGATGTCAAATGGCAGGCGGTGTTCATCTGGCGCAGTCGCATCGAAATGCTGATTCACGAAGTAGACCAGCTGACTAGTTGTGTTACCGACATTTGCACAGCCGTGTGCGACGCCGCGTGGGATGAACAAAAGACGTGAAACTCCTCCGCCGAGGAGAAGGCGCATTTGTGCATTCAGGGTTGGGCTGTCCGCGCGGGCATCCACGAGGCCAACCAGCAGGCGTTCTGTTGGCGGTACAAACCACACATCGTCCTGGTTGTAGTGGATATGAAATGCCTTTATCGCACCTGGCTGTACGACAGACCATGATGATTGGAGGACCTGAAAGTCAGGGATTGCAACCAGGCGGCCATTTTCATCTAGGCGGATAATTTCAGCGAAGGCGCCACCATCATCCTGGAAGGTACGCAGCTCGATGATCTTGACACCCTCGATGTTTGTGCGAGGGGCATAGCTCTGCGTGGTCAGGACACTTGCGTAATCGGGGTGGATGGCGGATGGGGCAAGGCGTTCGGCCATAACTTATCTGGTCTCCGGGAAGTTGGGTTTGGTTTCACTGGCGATCCGGCGAAGGTAGGAGGCATAGCCTGTTTTGCCAAGGGCATCGGCTCCCGCAATGACATCCTGTGCAGAAATCCAGCCACTCTGCAGAGCAATTTCCTCCAGACAGGCGATTTTAAGGCTTTGGCGGCGCTCGATGGCGGCGACAAAGTTGCCTGCTTCAAGGAGGGCATCGTGGGTGCCGGTGTCCAGCCAAGCGGTTCCGCGGCCAAGAATCTCTGCGTGAAGATCATTATTGGCGAGGTACATCTGGTTGACTGTGGTGATTTCCAGCTCGCCGCGATGGCTTGGTTTTACGGCAGCTGCGACATCGGTGATGTTACTATCATAGAAGTACAGACCTACAACGGCGTAGTTTGACTTTGGTTGTTCTGGTTTTTCTTCAATGGAGATGACGCGTCCGGATGCATCAAAGTCCATCACGCCGTAGCGCTCGGGATCAGCGACGTGGTAACCGAAAACGGTTGCACCGGACGTGCGGGTTGCCGCTCGTCGGAGCTGTTCAGGAAGACCGTGGCCGTAGAAGACATTGTCGCCAAGGACAAGGGCTGCTGGTCCGCCTGCGATGAAGTCTTTGGCAATGTGAAAGGCCTGTGCCAAGCCTTCAGGGCGTGGCTGGACGGCGTATTGCAGGTTGATTCCATAATCACTGCCATCCCCGAGGAGGCGTTCAAACAGCGGAAGGTCATCAGGGGTGCTGATAAGCATGATGTCCCGTATTCCGCTCAACATCAGGGTGGAGAGGGGGTAGTACACCATTGGCTTGTCGTAGACGGCCATCAGCTGCTTTGACACGGCTTTTGTTGCTGGGTACAGGCGTGTTCCACTACCACCTGCGAGGACTATTCCCTTGCTCATTGTTACATTCTACGCCCCGGGTCGAAGTTGCGCCGGATAGGCTTGACGGGGCATATCGACCCCGCTACACTCTCTTTGCGCATGACCGAATCAGACGAACTCCCGTGGAACAGTATGTCCATAAAATTGCCGGCGGAAGCATTTGTTTCCGGTGGCTTTTTCGATGATGCGCTTGTTTTCAATGCGACTGCTGGGCGAGGCACCCTTCGTGTTACTGTTACAACGACTGAGTCGTGGCTATCGTTCGTCCCGAAAACATTTGCGCTTGCGGCGGGCGAGAGCATCGCTGCAAATGTCACTGTGGATATCGCGACGGCGAAGCGTATGGTCGAAGGGGGGCGGCCTCCCATCGGCGAGCTGCAAATAACGTTTGAGCAACAAAACACGGCAGGTGTCCGTGTCGAACGTACAGCAAACATTCCCGTCCAGCTTCCCGTCGCCGTTTGCCCATGTTGTAAACGCGTTCTACATATTCCAAGCCATCGTGGTGCCAAACCCCCGACTGTTTGTATGCATTGTTTTGAGCGCTTGCGACCGTGCCCACACTGCGGTGTTCTGAACACCTGGCGGGTTCGAACCTGTCTTGTCAGTCCAAGTCATATCATCCGGGCCAGCGAAGATTGGGTCACCCTTGGCGGGAACAGTCAACACACGAGCAACGCCGATGTGCCTCTTGGTGCTGGTGCCCTGATTTGGCAGTTTCCGTTAATGCTGCACACAAATCCACTCCGGCGTTTGCAATGGTCATCTGTGGTGACTGCGTTCGGCGTTGTCTATGCGGCAAGCACGACCGGCGATGGCGAGCATTTGCTGCATGCATTTGATGTCGAATCAGGCATTGCCATTTGGGATCCATATGTGCTGGCGGCGCCAGTTCACCCCGATCGTGGAGGAGTATGTATTGTCGGTGAGCTTGTCGTGGCAGGTTTGGTGAATGGGAGCGTGCTTGCGATTGATGCAATCCGTGGCACCCGGCGCTGGCTGGTGGACATCGGAGGCTCCGTTTACGGTTCTGTAATTCCATTGAACCTGGCAACGGTTGCGGTTCCGGTCGCGGATGGCATCCATGCAGGACGCTTGGTTGTGCTCACCACGGATGGCGGTCGTATCAAGTTTGAAGTTCCGCTTACCGGCCGCCCAGAGTGCACACCCGCTGCCGGTGGGAATACAATTGTCGTCCACGATGATACTGGCGGTGTCCTTGCGGTAAACGCATCAACGGGGGACACGCTTTGGTACACACAGCTGGCTGACAGTTTTGATGCTGCGCCTATCATCGCGGATGGTGTGGTTTATTCCGGTGGCCACGATGGCATTCTGCGTGCACTGATGATGACGAGCGGGACACTCATCTGGGAATCACCCGTTCTTGGCGGCGCCATTACCGGCACGCCAAGCATCGGGGACAGTGTTCTTGCCGTTCCAACTGTTGAGGGACTTTGCCTTGTCAGCCGCGAAACCGGGCAACCAGTCCAGCGCACCAGCCGGGGTCCAGTGCGCGCGCAACCGATTGTCGCCCCAGATGGCTTTCTCTTTGCAGGACGGGATGCACGCTTGCATCGCTTGGCGGCCGGTATGGCAGTGGATGATGTCTACGATGCTGGCGGTGGTGGGCCTCAAGTCAGCGTCCCAATGGCGTATGCCGATGGCAATGTGTTCCTTGCAACAACACGTGGCGTGCTTTACGCCCTACGCATGACAGGGGTGCTCTAAGTGTCTGATGTTCTCCCTGCTCTTCTTGTAAAGCAGATTGAAAATGCCGGAATCATGGCAACCCCTCAGCCCGATGTAACTGCGTGGATTGGCTCGGATAAACGCACAGGTCGCCCGGTGATGGTTCGGCGGATACCCAACACACAGGTGGCACAAAGTCGACTGACGACAGCGCTTGATGCCGTCCAACAAACGGTTGTGCCGTTCCGCCGTTGGATGCTTGTGGATGACAATATTTATACCGTCCGGGATGTTCTTAAGGGTAAAAATCTCCGTCAGTATTGGATGGGTGTTGGTGGGCGTGCGGATACAGAGACACTTCGGCGCTGGATTGTGCCACTCCTCGATGGACTTTCCGCTTTTCACGCTGTAGGAGCAGTACACGGTGGGCTTTCCTTGGACAACTTAATCGTTGGGGATGACCTCCGGATGTACATCACCGATGGAGGCATCTGCGATCCCATGGCGGCGCACCATGCAGCGGTTTATGGTCCAGGAACTGGGCCCGGATCTGATATTGCCGCCGTGACCAAGCTGGTAATTGCTCTTCTTCCAAAATCCGGTCCCTTTGCAAGCCCTGTTGTACGTGCCCGCGTTGAGGGACTTGTGTTGCGCTGCGAGACGCTTGCCGCCATCCGGGAGGTCCTTGAAGGCCTGGATGGAATCGCGATGGACAGTATCACCAAAGCTGGTGGTCAACCCAGCGCGGGCGACATGCAGAGTGGATTGCCAGGGACACGTGTCGAAAAGGGGCATGCGCAGCTGGTTTGTGATCAGCTCGATCGCTGCACCATTGTTGCAGGGAGTGGCGGCGAGCTGAATCTGTCTATTCGCAACACAGGCGAAGCGACATTACTCATTCGGGTCGTCGCCACTCAGCACCCTTGGCTCAATGTTCGCCAGATACCTCTACCGATTGTGATCGCTCCGAATGGAACGGGCAGGATCCCGTTTGTCGTGAGCGCTGCTCGCCTAGCACCCGGGGATTATCGGAGCCAGGTGTTTCTGTCGACCAACGCACCAGGAGGTCAGGCCGAAAATCTCGCCAGTGGATGGTATCGACACACAGCAGCTGTCACGGCACGCATTATCAACGCAAGTTATCGGTGATGCCTGCTTGATACAATCCACTTGATGACCCGTTCTGCTTTTGCCGCCACACTATTGCTTTCATGCACGGCATCCCTTTTCGTGCTGCGGCCAGCGGTGGGCCAGGACTCCAGTGTCGAAAAGTCCAAAATGATTCTGCAGTCATTGGAGCAGAAACGACCTGATTACATTGCTTTGATTCAGGATGTCAGCGGAAGCATGCTTACGAATGGAATGTTGCAGAAAGCGCGGCAGGCGGCTCTTGTTGTGATCAAAGAGGCTGCCGTCCAAGGGACCTATGTTCGCATCGTCGGTGTGAATGCCACAGAACATGTCCTCTTTGATGGCCCGATAAAGTCAAGCAAGGACCGTAAGGCTGCTTTGGATGCTATCCCTTACAAGGCGCTTGAAGGGGCCGGTACAAACCTTCGGAAGCCGCATCACACAGCACTCCGCCAGGCCCTGGATTTTGGAGCAAAGTCGCCCGTTATCGTTTTTGTGACGGATTCGTACAACGATGCTCCGCGGGGGAATCCAGATGAGCTCGCAAACTATGCCGCGTACTACGAAAAGGGTGGTGATCTTGCAAAGATTGCTGCATCGCCAACAGGGAAAACCTATCGTAAGGACATTGCGGAATACGCTGCCCGCGGTGGGAGAACGTTTGGATTTGGAGTAGAAGTGGATGCGCTATCGCATCGTCCGGTGGAACGCAGTCCGAAGGACATTTCTTCGCCAAAGCCTGATGTAAAACCCGTTGCCCCAGCAAGTGTTCCTCCATCGCCATCGGATGAACCTATCTGGCCATACCTTTTGGGGGGAGCTGTGATTGTCTCCGCGGCCGGTGGTTTGTACTTTCTGAAAACCCGTAAGCCCATTGCTGTTAGCATCGAAATGGGAACACGCACCGGCCGTGACCTTGTTTTCCGCGGTGGGGATGCAGTTGGAATTGGTGGACTTTTCGCTGGATGTACGCAGACACTGCCATTTCTCGGAAATACTGGCGCGATTGCGATGTTGACTCTTGAGCGTGGGATGTTGGTTGCAAAGCCTATCCCCGCGACCGGAACGGCATCCCAATGGGTTTTGTCTGTAAATGGAGTAGATGTAAGCGGTACGTCTTCCATCCCAGTACGGGTTGGTGACACATTGCGCATCCGGTCTATCGCCGGGGATACTGAAACTGTTGCTGAATTCCGGTGGAAGGTTGCACCTGTCAGCTGGGAGCGTGGAAGAACGTGATTCGCCGAATAATTGTCCTGCTTGCTGTCCTCTGTGTCCTTATATCAGGAGTGTTTGCGCAAGGAGCCGCGCTCACCACTCCCGGTAATCAGGCATTAGCAAACCTCTACCAGACAGGAAAGCGCTACACGCTGCGTCTGCAATATGTCGATCCTAAGGGCGACGATGTCACGAAGGCTGTGTTTCACGATGAGTCGAGAAGTGGCAACATCGATGTTCCGATGAAGGCCATTGATGGCTTGACCGCCGATGGTGCAAGCGTTACTTGGGAAGTAAACGGGTTTGAAAAAGGTGACCACAAGGGTTACTTTATGGTTACGACAGAGACTGGGTCGACACGTTATCCGCAAGCCCCAGATACGTTCTATGAGTTCAAAGTACATAGCGTCATCGACAAATGGATTGTTGTTGGCGTGTCGATCGTGCTTTGTTTTACGCTCGTTCCATGGGTCGTCTATACCGTCGTTAGAGGCATGAACCGCCGCGGAAGTCCATCCAGTGCCGCAAAGGTCGGCCTGATGGTGGGTGCGCTCGGTGCACTTGCGATGTTTGTTTGGCAGTTCCTTGGTATCTATGACAACCCGCTGATTTGGATTCTGGCAGTTGTTGTGTTCATTGTCGTTGTTGTTGGAGTTCTGGCTCGTCGCTAGACAAACGATGTCATTCCGGATGCGTGGCAGGGATTCTAGATTCCACAGCGAATTTCATAAGTAGTTTATGAATAATTTGTCAGACTCCCACGGAATCCTATATGGTCACATCCGCTCCGCGATGTGGAAGCTTGCACTGCCATCGATCGCAAGCGGGCTCCTGATGTCCGCAAACAGCATCGCGGATAAGCTATTCATGGGCCGCCTTGGTGTCGATGCCTTGGCTATCGTAACGGTCGTCCACGAAATTCGCCTGGCCCTCATGACCATTTTGGTTGCGTTTTCCGTAGGAGCCGCCGCCATCATCGGCCGAGCTATCGGTGCTGGTGACAAAGCAGGAGCTGCGCAAGCCCTTCGCCAAACCGTGCTGGTTTCCGGTGTGGTCGGCAGTATGATCGGGGGAATGGTGGCGCTCTTCGCACCGGCAATCCTTCAGATAATCGGCTACCGCGGCGAAGCATCAAGCTTTGATGAAGGTGTTGCTTATCTCCGCTGGTCGATGCTTGCGGTTCCATCGTTGTTTACATTAGTCATCGGCAACACTATTTTTGGTGTCCTTGGAGAATCACGTCGCGCCCTGCAAGTCATTTCGGTAGCCGTCGTCCTGAATATCCTCTTCGACTACATTTTGATTTTTGGTAAGTGGGGATTCCCTGAAATGGGAGTGAGTGGTGGCGGTGTTGCTCTTTGTATCAGCCAGACGATTGCGACTATCCTCTTCCTTCTCTTCCTTCCGAGAACGCCTCTTCGTGGTGCTCTATGCGGGATGTGGCTGCCGGATACAGGCATGTTGCAGCGCATCCTACATATCGGATTACCAGCATCTGCACGGCAAGCCGTTGTTGCTCTCAGTGGCTTGGCGATTCAGGCCTTGCTGCTTAGGACACAGAGCGGGTCTGCCGCTGGAGCAGCGCATGGGATTGGGGTCCTAGTTGAGTCTCTCGCGTTTCTTCCCGGCAACGCATTCGCATCCACCGCCGGAACCTTTGTCAGTCAAAACCTTGGAGCAGGCAATCCCCAGCGTGCGAAGGATGCTGCCCTGATATCCGTTGGGCAGGCCGTGCTCATGATGACGGTTGCAGGTGCAATTTTTGGCCTGATGGCGGGTGGGATTGCACATTTGATGTTGCCTGCAAGTGCGCCGGATGCCGTTGATCTTGCGACGCGATACCTTCACCTGATGGCATTTATACAGCCCGCTGTTGCGGTTAGTTTGGTGTTAGCAGGGGTACTTTCAAGCGCCGGCGACACCCGGACTCCCCGGACCGTCACCTTCGTCACGACAGGCTTGCGTGTGCTCCTTGCGTACGGATTGTCGACGTTTACCGGGCTTGGCGTGATGGGCGTCTGGCTCGGTGTTGCGAGCACGCCCGTTATATCGATGGCCCTCTTGATCGCCGCCTATCGTCGCGGTAGCTGGACATCCACCAAAGTCTAGATTGCTTACCGGCTACCCCGGACTCGGCGCACAAGCTGGCACCCGACCAGAAATGCGCCTGCAGAAATCAGAAACACAACCATGTACCCAAGGCCCGCACGCTGACGGTTCACGGCATCTACCAAAACACCACACAAACCAGACACAATTTGTGGACTGCTAACACTGGCCTGCCAGATTCCCATGTCTTTCCCCGATGACTCTGCATCCGGGAGGACATCGGCGACCAGAGCAACTGATGACGCCATGTAGACCCCGTAGGCAGCGCCGAACAGAAGTCCAACGATGAGGATGACATCGAAGCGCGGTACCAAGGCAAACGGGATGAGCGTGATGAACATCGCCCAGCCAGACCAAATAGTTACTTTTCTACGGCCGATGGTGTCTACCCAGCGTCCAGCAGCCACGGAAACAGCCGCACCGCTGATGGACATTAAGAGCACCACCGTAATCGCAGCCTGCATCGGATCACTGACGGTTACCAAGCCTGGGATGCTGAAGACCTTGATGACATCCTTCATGTAGTTGACGGCGTAGTTGGTGATGATGTAAAAGCCGAGGGCGACCAACGCACGGCTAAACCAAACATAGCGGAAGTCAGCACTCTTCCATGGCGCAATCCAGTCACTTAGCTTGAAAAAGGAGCTAGCTTCGGTGGCAACCCGCTGATGGGCGGGAGGCTCCTTTAATGACACCACGACGATCAGGCCACAGATCAGATTGACACCTGCGATGGCTGCATAGACAGCAAGGAGGTTGCCGGAGAGCAGGAAACCAACGATGGCGGCTACGATTTGTGCGGAGAGCTGTAGAAGCCCGATGATGCCGCTTGCCTTGCCACGGTGCGCAACCGGGACGAGATCGGGCAGCACGGATGCATAGGGACCTGTGGCGACATCGTCAGAGACTTGCAGAAACAGGTAGCCGATCATCATCATTGGCAGTGAGTTTGCAGCCCCGAGAAAAGCGAGGGCGATGACCGTCATCGCGGCCCCGATAGCAATGAAAGGCCGTCGTCTTCCAAATCTGGATGATGACCGGTCAGATAGCCAGCCGAAGAGGGCAGGACCTATCATCGCCCAAGCCGCCCCAAGTGCAACAACCTGTCCCCAAGCCTGATTCGCCTCACCTGACTTTGCAAGCAGGCCGACTTGCAGCGGTAGCAAAATGAAGAGGATGAACCACTTAAAGCTGGTGGCAAACCAAAACGCACTTGTGCAGAGGTACCAGGCTGGCGTGTCTGAGAAGCTTTTGGATGATGCTTGGGACGGTTTCATTGTGGCTTCTCATTCATTCCCGATGCTCGTATATCTGCAAGGGGGCTATCACAGCGGCGTGATGTATATCGGTCGTGGTGATTCGTAGCCTTGGAGGGCAGTCTTGTGATTCCGACCTTCAAGGATAACTGTCTTAGGCACCATCTCCAAAAAGTGCAGATATTTCAGCCGCAAACTTCTGATTGATGACGCGGCGTTTGACTTTCATCGTCGGTGTCAGCTCTCCACCATCAATGGAGAAGGTCGTGTTCAGCAGGGTGAAGCGACGGATTTTTTCGAAGTCTGCAAGCCAATTCGAATACTTATCGATTTCACTCTTAATTAGCTTCTTGACTTCCGAGCTTGCGATAACGGCATCGCCATCTGCGAGGGTAACACCCTGCTCACCAGCCCACGTGATACAGCGATCAATGTTTGGGATCACGAGCGCTGAACAGACATTTTGTTTATCGCCCAGCAACACGATTTCCTGAATATAAGGACTTTCCTTGATGGCTGCCTCAATCGGGGATGGTGAAACATTTTTGCCATTTGCCAGAACAATGATGTCCTTTTTACGGTCGGTGATTTTGAGGTAGCCGCCTTCGTACGTTCCGATATCACCGGTATGAAGCCAGCCATTAGAGTCAATCATGTCCCCTGTTGCTATGGGGTTGTTGAAGTAACCCTTCATCACATTTTCGCCACGGTAACAGATCTCGCCATCGGCGGCAATCAGGATTTCTCCACCTTCAATAACCGTACCGACGGTGCCAACCTTTTGCTTTCCAACGGGATTGATCGAGATTACAGGGCTGGTTTCGGTCAAGCCGTAGCCCTCGAGGAGGTTGAAGCCAAGGGCGATGAAGAAGCGGGCGGTATCTGGGTTCAAGGCTGCGCCGCCTGATATCCAGAAACGCCACTGCCCACCGAACTTCTGGCGGACTTTCTCGGCGACGAGCTTGTCGAGGACGAGATGCTTAGTTGCGGTCACGATTCCGGGGACTTTTCCTGCCTGGCGGTAATCAAGCATCTTCTTACCAACGGCAATCGTCTCATCGAAGAGCTTGCGGTTCTTTTCAGGACCCTTTGCTGCGGTTTCCATCAGCTTTTCCTGGATGGACTCATAGACGCGTGGGACACACCCCATGATGGTTGGCTTTTGTGTCGCCATCTCATCCATAAGTGTCCTAACACCGTGTGAGTAAACGACTCTTGAACCGGCCGCGAGTGCCAGCAGGTGAATCATGCGCTCAAACGAGTGTGCCAGAGGAAGAAAGCTCAAAAATGTGTCATCGGGGCCAACGACGGAATCGCCAACCACGAGGTGTTTGTAGGTTGCCTTCGCGTTGGACACGAGGTTGCGGTGCGTGAGCATCGCACCCTTCGGATCACCCGTGGTTCCACTTGTGTAAATGAGGACCGCAACATCCTCTGGAGTTGCAGCAACCGATAGCTCCGGCTGACCAGCGAATGGTGCGGTGAATGCTGTAAACGCAGGAACCGTTTCTGTCGCATCCGCATCAGCGAAAACAACCACAGTGGTAAGGTCTGGACATTCATTCTGAATGGACATCACCTTCGCTAGTTGCTTTTTGTCCTGAACGAAAATCGCCTTCGCACCGCAGTTTCGGAGGATGAACGAAACCTGCTGCGACGGTAACGTGGGGTAGATACCGACGGTCGCAGCCCCAAGGGTGACAACTGCAAGGTCTGCAAGCAACCACTTAGGTTCATTTTCCGAAAGGATGGCAACCTTGTCACCGGGAGAGATTCCTGCTGCCTTCAGGGCGAGGCTAGCGGCATTGGAGTGTTCGCCGATTTGCTTCCAGGTTGTCTCTGTCCATTCCTTACCGACTTTGTATGTCAGTGCACAGGCATTCGGTTGGCGGCGGATTGTGTCCCTTACAAGTGCGACCGTAGTTGTCGCGGTAGATGTATCCGGGTTGAACGTCTCTGTCATCCCTTTAATTCCCCTTCCGTACCTTCAAAAATCCGTTGTATTATCCAGCACTTTTCAACCAATTGGTGCCTCACGACAGCGGCTGGTGCCATGTGTAAGCCGTGTCAGATAGATTGGTTATCCGAATTAAAAGTGCCATTGCACATTCGAAGCATACACTGGGCCCACACAACCGGGCATCGGACTTCCGGTTCAACCATCTATCTCCATAGTCCTGCTTTTCTTGGGACTGAAACCCGACTTGATTCGGGACTGCCTTCTGGAATCACGATGAGAAGTCCCCATTTACTTACGGGATGTTTACACATGAGGCAGCCGGCTTGGTGGTTCAATCTCATCCGCGCCAACACCCAAACGGTACACCGCAAGCAAGTCTGGAATGACTTGTAGCTTGCGGATGAGTGTTTCAAGGTGGATTAAACTTGGGCTATCGAGATCAATACGCAGCGTTGCCGTGCCCTTGTCACGGTGCGAATATGTGTTGATTCCCGTGATGAAAGTATCCGACCCGGCAAGGACATCGGTGACATCACGGAGCAACCCTGTGCGGTCCAATGTCTCGATGATGACACCCGTTGCATAACGTCCACCCGCAGTCCAGTCGACTTCTTGGAGACGCTCGGGTTCCTGTAGCCTGAAGTTCGCGATGTTAGTACAGCCATCACGGTGCAAAACCATCCCACGACCACGTGTCACATATCCAATCACTGTGTCACCTGGGAGCGGGAGGCAGCATTTAGCACGCACGATAGCAACGCCATCCACTTTGTCCGTGGTAATGGCAAGCTTACTCGTTTGCCCGGTACCGCGCTTTGGAAGCCGGAGCATTGGATCGGGAGAGTCCTCGTATTCGCGACGAATCCGATGAATGACAGCACCGAGTGGGGTGTCACCAAACCCAATCGCGGCAAAGAGATCTTCTCCCGTTTCCTTGTTAAATGCCTGTCCGAGAACGAGGAGGCGCTTCGCATCCTTAATAATTTCCGTCGAGATGCCTAACCGGTGGAGCTCATCGTTGATGGCTTCCCGTCCCCGCAAAACACTGATGTCATGTCGCTGTACGCGGAAATAGTGACGGATTTTGTTCTTTGCATGGGATGACTTTGCAACTCCCAGCCAGTCTAGACTTGGTGTTGCATTGGGTCGGCTGATAACTTCGCAGATATCGCCATTGTCAAACTGATAAGAAAGTGGAACCGTCTTGCCATTAACGCGGGCGATTGCCAAGTGCTCACCAATACCTGAGTGGATACGGTATGCAAAGTCGATGGGCGTCGCTCCTGTTGGGAGGTCGATGACATCCCCGCGAGGCGTAAACACAAACACCTGACTTGTAAACAAGTCGGTTGAGACCTGGCTGAGGAATTCACTTGTGTCACGGGCATCCCGCTGCCATTCAAACAGCTGCTTTCGCAAAAATGCCATCTTTCGCTCAAAGTCGTTGTTGCCAGCGACCGCGCCGTCCCCTTTTTCCTTATAAGCCCAGTGCGCAGCAATTCCAAATTCGCTGGTCTTGTGCATCTCCCAAGTTCTGATCTGTACTTCAAGTGGCTCGCCCCGCGGTCCGTAGACCTTGGTGTGGAGCGATTGATAGCCATTGGACTTTCGCTTGGCGATGTAGTCATCGAACTTACCCGGTATCGGGAGGTAGGTCTCGTGGACAATTCCTAGCGCTGCATAGCAGTCAGGCACATTATCGACGATTACACGCAGAGCGATCAAATCATAAATGTCCGAGAGAGGAATCTCTTGCTCGTTCATCTTCTTGTAGATGGACCAGAGGTGCTTTGGGCGTCCGTTAATTTCGACTTCCAGCGTGCACTGATCAAATGCCAAGCGCAGCGTGCTGATTGATTCAGCGATGTCCGCCTCGCGGTCACGGCGTGTGCGGGCGATCTGCTCGGTGAGATGTTTGTATTCGACAGGCTGGAGCGCTTTGAAAGCAAGGTCTTCAAGCTGCCACTTCAAATCCCAGATTCCAAGACGCGCTGCTATCGGTGCGTAAACCGACAGTGTTTCTTCCGCCATCCGCTGCTGACGATCCGGGGCCAATCCAGAAATCGTCTTGAGATTGTGGAGTCTGTCTGCAAGCTTTATAACCATCACTCGGAGGTCGCGCGCCATGGCCAGCAAAATCTTGCGCAGGTTTTCAGCACTCGAGCGTGTCTCATGAGGACGCTTCTTAGTTGTGAAAGTGACCAGACTCTTTGAGGAATCCTTTTCCTTTGCAGTTGCGGCAAGGTCTGGCGCAAGCCGCTCGAAATCGGCCAGTTTCAGTTTTGAAACACCATCCACCAGGGTGGCAATCTCAGCACTGAATGCCTCGGAGAGATCAGCCTTGGTGATCTCACAATCCTCGATAACATCGTGGAGGAACCCGGCCGCCATGGTTGCCGTATCCACCTCAAGCTGCATCAGGATTCCCACAACCTCGATGGGATGGGTGATATACAGCTCACCAGATTTTCTCCGGTGAGCTGAGTGCTTGTCAAATGCGTAGTGATACGACCTTAGCAGCAGCTCACGGTCAATCGACCGGCGCGTTGCGGCGTGATCGATAATCGCATAGGCACGTGCGTGCGCGGCTGCAACAGCATCCTCACTAAGATCCTGGATATCAGGAACCTGAGTCGGACGGTCAGCATCTGCATCGGACATCGGAAGACCTACCTGGACTGCTGCTCTGCGATGTCATGACCGGAGGACAAGTGCTCTCCGAGTGCATCAGCGCTGGGAACCTTCCCACCAAAGTCTGTTCCGAAGTCACGCCATGCTGCGTGGATATGGTTGTTGTTGTTCTGGGTGCAGTCATATTCTACGAGGAAGGACTTCCCTTGGATGCGGTAATAGTGGCCCTGTCCAGGTTCCATTCCACCCATCCACGCAAAAACAACGTTCTTCCAGCCTTCTTTATTGATGGACGCAAGGCGGGCACGGCTGATTTTGTCGGATTGCGCCGCTGCATATACTGCAACCAGATCCTTCAGTGCCTTTTGTTGCTCCGCATTCAGATCATCAAATGGAATACCGGCTTCGCTCTGGCGCATCGCCTCACGGTTTGCCGCAGTCAAGATGTCCGATGGAGCTTTGTCGCCAATAACAGCCTTTGCAGCCTGCTCTGCAGACAATGATTTCACAAGTGAGCGGCCATTGTCCTCTTCCTTGGGGAGGAGTCGGAAGCCAGCCATGTTCTGACCTGCCGGGATACGCGCCGGGTTGCTGCCGAAGAACTGTGGGGTGCTACCGACAACCTTGTCGCCCTCCATTGTCCAGTTCAGCGTTACATGGTGCCCTTCGAAACGCCAAGCCCAGCGCTTGTCCTTTGACGGTGTCCCAAAAATGGTCACAAAGTATTTGTCTGGGTTTCGGTAATCTGCTGCAGCATTTTCCATGGACCGTAGGACGAGCTCGGTGTCGCGAATCGATCGCACCCTGTCCATACCAAGCTGGGAAAGACAGCTGGACATCAGCTCGAGGGCAGCAGCTTGCTGCGCAGGATTCATCGCGCGGAATGCGAGACCATTACGTTCCTTGGGGATGAAGTGGAAGTTGAACCGCTCATCGGCATTAAAGTCGTATTGCGCAACCTTTACCTGTGCTTGGTCAAGGGTTGACAAAAACGATGTCGCTGCCTTGACGGGGGTTGCTGCCTTGAAGGCATTGGAATTCGTGATCATGATGGCGGATGCAGCCATGGCTGCGGGAATGCTTAGGACAAGAGCTATTCTTTGGGTCATGTTCAGCATAATTCCACGATGTCAGCAAAATGCCAACCCCCGGTTAGCAGATAGCGTGAGAGATTCACTCTCCTGCAAGGAGTCAGGGGGCTATTGCGAGGATTTAAGGCGTGATCGTGCTGCTATCACTGCATCTGATGCATCAACTACCGTAGCACCGACAGCCGTTAGGTGTCCCATTTTGCGTCCTATGCGGGCAGTTTGCTTCCCGTACAAATGGAGGTTTACCCTTGGGTCCGCGAGGGCTCCGACCCAGTCTGGTTCTGGCCAGCAATCGCCAAGGAGATTGGCCATCGCCGCAGCTGGCGCCCGGAGGTCCGTGCTACCAAGTGGTAAGCCACACACCGCGCGGACATGCTGCTCGAATTGGCTGGTGACTGCCCCTTCAATAGTCCAGTGTCCAGAATTATGGGGACGCGGAGCAAGCTCATTGACAATAATGCCATCAGTGGTGATGAACATCTCGATGCACATCACACCGATGACATCCAGGCTATCCAAAATACGCTCAGCAAGGGCCGCCGCGCTTGCCTGCAACGCTATTGTTGCCAGTGGAGCTGGTACCAGCGTTGTGTCCAAAATGTGATTTGTATGAATGTTTTGAACGAGGGGATAGAGCGCGACATCGCCAGCGGCATTACGCGCACCGACAACCGAACCCTCCCACAAAAACGGGACCAATACCTCGAGAACACAGGGGACCATCCCAAACAAGATAAACGCATCAGCTGCTTCGGCGGCGTTATGCACAAGCTTCTGGCCTTTGCCATCGTAGCCGCTTTGCGCGGTTTTTAGGATGCCAGGATACGCAGCGCCGTCAAGGTCACTCGCCTGAATGACAACGGTGTAGCCTGCTACTGGAATGCCTGCAGCAACCAAGGCGGCCTTCTCACGGATACGGTCTTGGGTGGTGTAGAGCACAGCACCAGCTGGATGAACGGGGATATGTTCGGAAGCGACAGCCGTGGCAGCGGTTGAAACATTCTCAAACTCGAAGGTCATGACATCGACGGAACGCGCAAAATCTGCAAGCGCTTCAAGGTCTTCGTAGGCACCCTGCACTTCGCGGGCACCGGCCAGGCCGCAAGGCGTCGGAGCTGCATCTGGGCCGTAACACGCAACGTTGTAACCCATGCGAATCGCCGCCTGAGCCGTCATCCTGCCAAGCTGACCATTCCCTAAAATGCCGATCGTAGAACCGGGGAGAAGAGGTGTCATACGTTCACCGGGAGCTCTGCTGCGAGCACGGTGGATGTCTGATTGGCACGGAAGGCATCAAGTTTTTCAAGAAGCTGTGCATCGGAGTTGGCAAGGATGGCCACTGCGAGGAGGGCTGCATTGGTTGCACCCGCTTTACCGATGGCAAGGGTTCCAACAGGGATTCCCGCAGGCATTTGGACGATGGACAGAAGGGAGTCCTGACCACGGAGAGCATGGCTTTCGACGGGGACGCCGAGGACTGGCACGGATGTCTGTGCGGCGATCATCCCGGGGAGGTGGGCGGCTCCGCCGGCGCCAGCGATGATGACTTGGATGCCGCGCTCCCGGGCCGTTGCTGCATATTCCGCCATCAGGGCCGGGGTCCTATGTGCACTGACCACTTTGCATTCGTGTGGAACATCGAATTTGTCCAATGTCTCATGCGCATGACGCATCGTTTCCCAATCCGATGTACTACCCATGACGATGCCAATCCGAGGTGCCTTTTCCATGCGGTTATTCTATCGTTGCAAGAGGTTGCCACTTTTTCCTGCAAGGGCTTCACAAGACCGGGCAAAATAGGTAAACTGGACGCACCACACTGAAAGGAGGGTCATTGAAAATATGAACTATGCTAATCTCCGGGAAGGGCTCGCGGGCTGATTTTAGCCCCAGGGCTTGCTCCTGGTGTCATGATGACGCCCAGAGGCGGGTCCATCCCACCCTTAGAACGCACCAGCCGGACTGCTACGCAGTCCGGCTGGTGTTATTTTTGCCGCCGTAACACGGCTTGAACAACTGAGTTGCGAATGCAGGTCGCACATTACCCTTCGATCATCACCAAATCTGAACCAAGCACAACGGACTGCCCACGATCCAGCTTGAGAAGCACCTCCCGGGCGCCATACCGTACAATGTGCTCGCCTGCGCGCTTTGCAGTTATGACCGCATTGAGCAGCTGACCTGCTCTCCACGCAACGGTCACATCCCAGCCAAAGCGTGTACAAACGCCCGCAAGCTTCCCGCTTGCCCACGTACCCGGTAGTGCTGGAAGTAGCTCAAGAGCATCCAAATGACTCTGTACCAACAGCTCCGTGATGGCTCCCGGGGTTGTGATCGCGCCATCCAGCTGCATCGGCGTACGGTTTGGTGGAACCTGTTGGTACTGACACATATTCTCCATGCCAGCCTCACCAATCAACTCGCCCAAAATTTTGTCCGCACGGTCGCCATCAAACAGACGCGCCCACAGCCAAATCTTCCACGAACGGGACCAGTTCCCGCCAATGTGTTCATCGCGTGGGCTGCCAACGTGCCTGCACTTACACGGCCACTTATCCGTGTACTTCGGGTCGAGTCTTTCTTTGTTACTTCCATCCCCGCGCATGTTCATCGAAACCCGGATGGCATCCGCCAACGCAGTGTCCAGTCGGACATCAATCTCATCACACGGATGCAATGCCGAAAGGTGCATAAAATGCCTATGACGACACATCGGGTCGTCGATATCCGGAAGCCACTCGTGCAGCTGGCCATGCTTTCCGATGCGAAGAGGCGCGAGACGCGCGAGCGCTGTTGCAACGCGCTTGGTGAAACTATCCTGCTTTCCAAGTACCGCCGCTGCCTTGAGCGTATTGCGGAAGAGATCCCGGATGAAGACAATATCCTGATAGGGGATTTCAAGAAAGCCATTCATGGAGCGCTGCTCGGCGCTCACGGATGGAATCGCTACGAGCTCACCCTTGTGCTCCTGCAGGTTTTCCAGCCAGAACAAAGCCGCATCGGAGATGACTGGATACGCCTGCTTTTCCAGGAAGCTTTTGTCAGCGGTGAACTGATACTGGTCCCACAGATGCCGGCAAAGCCAGGCTGCGCCACTTGGGAACAGGCCCCATTCGAGGTCAAGACCATTTGCAGCATAGCCCCAAATGTTTCCCGTTGCGTTGGTCACCCAGCCCTTGGTTCCGTAGTAGGCTTTTGCAACATCGCGGCCCGGGATCGCCTGCGCACTGATCCAATCCATGAAAGGTTCGTTACATTCAGCAAGACCAAGTGATGCGCCTCCCATGTAGATCAGTGGAACATTGATGTTGACTTGGTAGTTGCCGCTCCACTGCGCCGAATAGTTGGCATTCCATGCGCCTTGGAGACCACTTGGCAGCGCGCCTGGCCGGCTCGCAGCGATCAGGAGATAGCGCCCGACATTGAATGCCAGCACTTTCAAACCAATGTCGCGTGTGTCACCAGCTGCGTAACGCTTCCAGCGTTCATCCGTCGGTGCCCGGTCGAGTCCCGCAACAGCTGGCTCAAGGGTTAGCTTCGCGGCATTGTAGAGGGAACCGACATCTTTTATATGACGCCGATGCAAGCTTGCGAACCCACGTTTCGCAGCTGATTCGACCCACTTGTCGACATCCGGGCGGGGAGGCGCCCCCTTGTACAAGGGAGGCTCAAGCTTATAGTTAGTCGCCAGCGCATGGATAATCGTAACCTCGGAGGCACCGGAAACTGCAAGGGCATCGCTTCCGCTCGCAGTTAGCGTCCCACCTCGGTGGATGACGCGAATTCCCACAGCATACGGGCGGTTGTTGTCATCAATGTTGCCATCGATGTCCATTGCTCCCCGGCTAACATCGACATGAATCTTTGGATCACGTTTGATGTGCGCAAGCTCCTGCCTGACAATGATGGACAGAGCTCCCGGTCGACTTGCCTTGATGTTTATGACCAGCACACGGTCCGGGTAGGAGCAGAACATTGTCCGTGTATACGTGGTGCCCGCGTTTGTATACGTGACAGTTCCCGTTGCCGTTGGCAGGTGCAGGCTCCGGATGTAGTCCTTAGATGACTCGGCATCATGGCCGGTCTTGATGGACAGATGCCCAAGCGTCGAGAGACCGCCAAAGTGCGCATAGTCGCCCATAAAGCGCTGGCTAGCCAGCGTATCGGCCTCTTCGACTCGCCCGGCAAGAATCAGTTTTCTTAGCTCACCGACAACATCACGGCCACCCTCGCGAATACCGTAACGCGGAATGTTTCCATCCCCGGGACCGCCCGTCCAGAAAGATTTTTCGCTGATGGAAATGCGTTCTTCTGGGATGCTTCCGTAGAACGATGCTCCAATGTAGCCATTTCCAAGATGAAGCGCCTGTTTGTTCCAGTCTGATGCGGCGTAGCGGTACCAGAGGGTTTCATTGGGAGCCATAGAGATTTGCATGCTGTGCGATACGCGAATCGCTACAGAATTACCTGCTAGTTAGAAGGCACGAAGCGCATCGAAATGCAAGCAGTATGTGCGAGAGCGCTTGGCCTTAAGCTGGAATAGTGGCTAGACAAACGCTAGGGCTTTGTGTTGATTCCAACCTTGCGGGAGAGGAACATCACTTCCATCTCATCCCATTCAAGTGGCCGTCGTCCCCAGCCACCGGCTGTGCCGCCCCAAACCGCTTCGACGGTAAGGCTGGCCTGACGATGCATCCGCTCGAGCTCTGGAACGATAAAATGCCGACCTTTGAGCTCCGTGCCGTCATCCTGAATCCAAGATTCCACCATCGTCGTGGAGTCCAGAATAGTATCGGTTGCGGTACCCGCTAGGCGAATCGTCCGGTAGCCATTCATCGTGGTCAACAGAAAAGGGGCGCCAGGTTTGAGGCTGGCGGCGATGTGGCGAAGCACTCTGACATTATCTTCATCTGTTTGCAGGAGAGCAAATCCACCTTCACAAAGGCAAACCGCTGCATCAAAAGTGCGCGCTCGTACAAAGTCACGTGCATCCGCGACGACAAATTCCGTAAGGTCGGATACACCGCAGTCCGCTGCTGCAGAGCGCGCGAACTCGATAAACTTTTCAGAGAAGTCAACACCAACAACATTGAGTCCGCGCTTTGCAAGCCCAAGCGCATGTCTACCAGGGCCACATCCCATGTCCAGGATTTTCATCCCTGGAGTCAGCCCACAGACATCCATCACAAAATCCAATTCGGCATCGGTGTTCTTTGTGAATGTCTCCGAGAGATAGCCCTCAGGGCCTAGCGCTTCGAAAAAACGCTTCCAGCTGGTGTCAGGGGTTGTGTCCATTGATGATTATTCTACCGGAAGGACACTCCAGCCTTATAAAACCTCGAAATCTGGTTTTTACGTGAGTGCCTTGGGGGCGATCATCGTGAGGTAGCTTGTGTAGCGATGTTCCGACAGCTTTCCCTTTGAAATTTGAGCCTTTACAGCACATCCAGGTTCACTATCATGCCGGCAGTTCGCAAATCGGCAATCATTGATGACGGAGGACATTTCGGGGAAACACCACGCGATGTCATCCGGGGGGAGGTCCCAAAATTCGACCTGGCGTAGACCAGGTGTATCGGCGACCCAGCCGCCGCACTCGAGCGGCAGGAGACTAGCTCGGACAGTTGTATGTCTGCCGGCATGGGTGACATCACCGGTGATGCCAATCTTCAGCGCAAGTCCAGGTTGCAGGCAGTTAAGCAGGGATGATTTCCCGACACCGCTTGGGCCACACAGCGCAGAAATCCTGCCAGATAAGGCATGACGGAGCTCTTCGATTCCATCCCCAGTGGCTTTGCTCGTGCGAATGACCTGATACCCGATATTTTCATAAAGCTTGCAGAAGGCATCAATGTCGGAGTCTGGTGGGAGATCACATTTGTTGATGACAATGACGCATTCAAGGTCATTATCCTCAGCTAGGACGAGAAAACGATCCAGTTTGTATGGGTCGAGGCGGGGCTCAGCGACGGAAAACACGATGACGGCCAGCTCAAGATTTGCAACAAGGGTTTGGCGCTCACGCTCATTACCACTCTGGCGCGCAAGAATCCCGCGGCGCTCATAGACGTGTTCAATGACCCCTTCACTACTGGTGAAATCGATCCCAATCGCAACGCGGTCACCAACCGCACACGGGTCGGTTTCCTGGAGCTTTTTGACTTTCTCAACCCGACGTGAATGGTTTGCTGTCTCCGTAAACGTCAGGCGTTTCTTGAGGTTACCGCGGAGCTTGCAGCGCACCTTGGCACCATCCGTGGTCTGGACCAGATATTGGCCACGACCAGCTTCGAGAATCAGACCATCATATGTCTGAGCTGTTTCATCAGTCCTTATCGTCGTCACCCAGTCCACTGTTCTTAAACATTTTCTTTATCTTCGCATCCCGCTGTTTCCGCCGAATGCCATCCAGTAGCCGTGCAAACGGATTGCTTGGCTCTTCATCGCGCACTTCATTTGCAAAGCCATCAAAGCGCGACTTGTTCCGCGGTTTTCCAACTGCAAAGCGTGCTCCGCTTGCATACCAATAGGCAAGGGCTGGTGAGATTAGGCCAGCAAGACCCATGATCGGGTTGCCAGCGGTGACTGCGATTTGATAAATGCAGCTTGCTACCGTGATTGCACCAAGCCATGGTGCCGGGATTTTGAAGATGAAGTAAATGGATACTTTTTCACTGCGGTTGATGTAACACCATGCAACTGTGGGAGCGGCCAAACCTAGCCATAGACCAGCAAGACCAAAAGGCGCATGGAGGAGCGCGCCTAGGCCCCAACAGGCGAGAGTGGTGATGGCGCTAAGGGCAACAACAAACCATGCGAAGACCTGGCTGCCCCAGCTACGCTCAAGGCTTCCACAAACCCAGAGGGCCCACATGATGCCAAAGAACAGTGAAATCGGATCGGTGGTCGATACCAACGGCCAGGTCACTGCCGTAATCGGAAGCATCGGGAATGTTTCCGATGTTGCAGCCAGAAACATCGGGGAGAAACCACTCCCCATTCCGACAAAGGATGCCAGAAACGTCAGGACATTTCCAGCGATGATGATGTAGGTGACGGGCGTCCCGGATGCCTGAAATTGACTCCGCATGTTTACGACATTGTTTCGCACACTAAGACCTCTGCCTGCATTCTACTCTGCCTGAAACTGCGAACGGCAATCCTGTTGAACGAGTCCAACTACCAGCGTGCATTTGGTCCGAAGTTAGCGCTGTAATAGTTGCTGATGTGAGTTCCTGGAGGGAAAATCGCATCGATGTCCGAAATCTGCCCTGCCGTCAGTGTAAGCTCAGCGGATTTCATGTAGGCGGTGTACTGCTGCATCGACTTTGGACCGATGATCGGACTGGTTACCCCGGGCTGTTGTATCAACCAGGCAAGCGCTACATCCGATGGTGCCAGACCTTTGGTTCCACACCACGCAACATATTCCTCAACTTTTACGAGCGCTGCTTCGTGGTCGCGATTCATCGGGGCAGTACGAGATGCATATCTTGCATCCATAGGCCGCTGCTGCCCTGCGATGTATTTGCCTGTCAGCAAGCCGCCAGCGAGTGGTGCCCAAGGAAGGATACCGATGCCATACGTCTGACACATCGGGATTAACTCACGCTCTATCCGCCGATCCAGCAGATTGTACGGAGGCTGCTCGGTGACAAAGCGGTTCAGGCCAAGCTCTTTGGATGCCCATAAGGCCTCGGTGACCTGCCAAGCCGCAAACGTTGATGTTCCAATGTAGCGAATTTTTCCTGCCCGAACAAGGTCATCCAAGGCGCGAAGTGTCTCGTCGATAGGGACATCCGGGTGTGGACGGTGCAGCTGATAGAGGTCGATGTAGTCGGTTCCAAGCCGCTTGAGGGATGCATGACATCCTTCAATGATGTGATTTCTGTGGCTGCCCCAGGAATTAACACCATCCCCCATGCGGTTGAAAACCTTGGTCGCGAGGATGGCGCGGGAGCGGTTCGCGCCTTGAAGCGCTTTCCCGGTAATCTCCTCAGCGCGACCCTGCGAATACATGTCTGCGGTGTCGATGAAGTTAATGCCTTCATCGAGTGCCCGATGCACCATTTCAATAGAATCTGACTCGCTACAGTCATCCCCAAAATTCATCGTGCCCAGACACAACGTGCTGACTTGTACACCGGTACGGCCAAGAGGGCGATATTGCATTGATTAAATCTCCAGTTTGATGATGATTGGACCGAGGATGCCACTTGGGAGCTCCGCGTGGCTGGTGACTGTAAATGGCTTGAAATCGATACCGACGAAGTAGAACTTATCCCACGTCATACCCGACTTTCCGCATCCGACAAGGCCATTGAGCATCTGATTGGCAACTTCCACTTCCAAGATGTTGTTTGTGTGGACATCATTCGCTGCGATCGGTACCTCGTACAGTGCGGAAATCAATGTGGTTATTCCACGTCCATTCCAATAAATTCGTGCGCTTTGGCGTTCATCCCGGAGCCGAGCTAATCACCTGTCCTAGAACACTGAATTTGTTGACGCGTTTGCAGGGCGAGGGCAACAAGGTCACCCGTTGCTGCGATTTCGATCGCACCATCCGGGCGCTTACGCTGTGCAGCCGGGATAACTGACAGGCCCTGCGCACGGTGCGCATTTCCAATCCAAGGACCACCGTAGGGCCAGCCCGTTCCAAGGATGCAGTCGACATCCATGTTGTTCGCCCGCGCCGTGCGCACCGCATGCCGAATGCGCTGCTCGAAAACGGGGGGCAGATACTCGACAGGTGTGTAACCAGGGGTATCCGGGGCGTAAATCAGCGAGATCTCAAGTCCTCCGAATCCGGCATGTTGAAGGGCTTCCAAGTCTGCTGTGATGTCTTTCTCACTCATGGCAGAGCCAAGCCACCACCAACGTGTCCAAAGCCTCTGGGCTGGTGGAGCATTCCTCGGATTCGTCCAAGCAACCGGAATGCGCATCATATGCCGTATTCTTACAGCGACTCAGGGCATCTGTGCTAGGAACATCGGCCACCGATGCCGAAACAGTCAGCCACGCTGAGAACATAGGTTGCTGACAAATTCATCGTCTGCAATGCTTGGATTTGTGAGGGTGAGAGATAATTATGGCGATGTCGCATGCAGCCGTCCGTGCTGCGGTCCGTGGGTTACCGATTGAGCTGCCAAGCTGGGGTTTTGCAAATGCAGGCACACGCTTTGGCGCATTTCCAGAGCCGGGCGCGGCGCGGGATGTCTTTGAAAAAATCGAGGATGCCAGCAGCGTTCATCGGCTAACGGGTGCATCGCCATCCGTCGCACTCCACATCCCGTGGGATCTCCCGCCAGTCGGTGGTGACTGGACGACGATCGCGGACTTTGCAAAAGACCATGGAGTTACCCTCGGAGCCATCAATCCTAACCTGTTTCAGGATCAGGCTTATAAACTCGGAAGTGTCTGTAACAGCAACCCAGATGTACGTGCAAAAGCTGTTGCACACCTCGTAGAGTGTGCGGAAATCGCAGGGATTGTCGGGTCAAAGCAGGTTGCTGTCTGGCTCGCAGATGGCACAAACTACCCTGGCCAGGATGACCTTAGGTCGCGGAGGCATCGCTTAAAGGACTCGCTCGCACAAGGGTATGCCGCGCTTCCAGATGGCGTCGAAATGCTTATTGAATACAAGCTCTTCGAGCCAGCATTCTACACAACGGACCTATCTGACTGGGGCGCGAGCCTTTTGGTGTGTCAGCACCTCGGGCCAAATGCAAAGGTTCTTGTGGACACAGGGCATCATGGCCACTACACAAACATCGAGGACATCGTGGCGACGCTCCTCGATGAAGGCCGCCTAGGTGGCTTCCACTTCAATGACCGTCGCTATGCGGATGACGACCTGATTGTTGGTTCGGCGAACCCATTCCAGCTGTTCTTGATATTCCATGAGCTGATCAATGGCAACGATTGCCAGACGGCTGCGCCAGTTGCGTACATGCTTGATCAATCCCATGTGATTGAAAAGAAGATTGAAGCGATGGTCCTGTCTGTTCAGAATGTCCAAATTGCCTACGCAAAGGCCTTGCTGGTCGACCGGGAAGCGCTTCATGGTTTCCAGCTGGCCGGCGATGTGATGGGCGCGCACAACGTGCTCCGGGATGCTTACGAGACGGATGTACGTGGAATTCTTGCGGATGCACGTGATGAAGTCGGCCTTCCTCGTGACCCGCTGGCCGCTCTCAAGCATGATGTGCTGGTCGCGAGCCGACGCGCATGGCGGCTTGAGAACCCACCGCGTGCAAGTGGCGGAGGCCTCGGCGCATAGTCTTATAGACAGAGGAATGAACCCCGACCCGGCGATGCCGGTGTCGGGGTTTTGTGTTTCCAGTGGCGATACTCATTTGGGAGTGGTTTAAGAAGGTATGCAGAGAGTCTGGATTGAGCTGGATGAAGTGACATCCACGATGGATGTAATCCGTGACTATGTCCGTGATGGCTATCCGCTCGGGACTGTCGTGCTTGCGAGTGCGCAAACGAGTGGGAGAGGCCGCCGCGGGGCGCTCTGGGCGAATGCCGGGACAGCATGCCTGATGTCCTTTCTGCTGCCTGCCGCCGAGCCTCTGCCTCTGGAAGCGATCCCATTGCTTGCGGGTATTGCTGCATTCGATGCCGCAGCGACCATCTGTGGGGATACGGGACTTTCGATCAAGTTTCCCAATGATATTCTCCTAAATGGTGCGAAGGTTGCGGGGGTATTGGTCGAACAGTGGGATGCCTTTGGTGCACCCGTGTATGTCGTCGGCATTGGCATCAATGTGGCAGCTGCTCCGGAGCTAGACACTGGCCAGTTTGCCGGTGCGCTTGTGGCACCGGGGGCTGCTGTGTCATCGCGCAACGTTGCAGAGCACGTCATTACGACAGTCGATGGATATCTTGACAAGTCAGCCGTTGTGGCAATGTTGGTAGATGCATGGAATGCCCGTCATGCGGGTGGCTATTGGCGAAATCATTCAAGTTTTGGCAAGGTTTCGATTGTTCGCCTTGCAGGCCTTGGGCACGTAGTGGTGTTACTCCCGGATGGCACGGAGCGTAGTGTAAGCGCAGCATCATTGATGATGGATGTCGCCCTTTGATTGGGATTCCGAAGTGCTGGAAGCCGATACCAGGCTTTGCAGTGACAGGTGCGTTGAAGAGCCGCAAGGATGAAGTTGAGCATGCGCGTAGCGTCGCGGATGCGCTTGGCTTGCCATTTTTCGTGCGTCGCAGCCGCAAGATGGATGCGATGTTTGAGATGGATGAAAGCGTAATGCGCTTCCTGGTGGTGCAGGCGGACCGTTGGTTATTGGTCGACCGTGATGGTGGCCAGCTGCACTATCATCCGAACATGGGCTACGTCCGGCTCGGAAATTATATGCGTGGGCAGGTGGATCATCTGCTGGAGGCATGTGCCCTTGTGGAAGGGGACAGGGTGCTCGATGCAACCCTTGGCTACGGCGGTGAGGCATTGCTGTGTGCGCATGCGGTTGGCGAGAGTGGGGTGGTACACGGCGTTGAGGGCTGCCCTGAGCTCGGTTTGGTGGTGTCACGTGGCCTTGCCACACTTGAGACACAGAGCCGTCGCATTAACGCCGTGATGCGGCGTATTGAAATTGTGCACCTTGGGCACCATTTGGAGTACCTCCAAATGTGTCCCGATAACCACTACGATGTGATTTGTTTTGATCCGTTCTTTGAGCATCAGGTCGGGGATGAATGGACGATGTCTATCCTCCGGACGCTTGGTGAGCATGCTCCGCTAACGGATATTACGCTTGCGGAGGCGATGCGTGTGGCACGTAAGCGTGTCGTGGTCAAGGCCACAAAATGGAGTGGCATCCTAGATGCACTTACCATTACAAGCGTTGTTGGGAGTAAGAGCGGAAAAGTGTGCTACGGAATCTTGCACATAGGCTAAACTGTTGGTATCGTTAGCCGGAAATGGGCGGGAATTGAGTGATTTTCGCTACCATTACAAGCTATGTAGAATGCGTTGAAACGGCCATGTAATGGCCGTTTCTTATTATTTGAGCCATATATCCGGGCGGAATTCGGTCAAAACACTCCGATTCGACAGCCCGACTCAGGAGACATGGTGTGAATACAAACGAATTCATTGAAAGTGACTGTCCTTTGACATCTCGGGAGCATGCAGTGTTGCATTTGTTGACCGAACAGCCAGCAGCACCGCCGGTGTTATTGGCTGCAAAGCTGGGATGTTCTCTCAGTACTTTTCGTAAGCATTTATCCAATGTGCGTACAAAAATGGGTGTGAGCTGCCAAACAGAAATGATTGTGCGTGCTGTTCAATATGGCTGGATTAATCTTCCACGTTTGACATTTGTCGCTGGTGATCAGCGTATTGGCCTGGATGCCTAAGTACCCAAGCTCTGGTTTGTGCATTCATTGCGTGGAAGCGTTTCAGCACCGATGCTGAAGTTCATCTGGGGTGTGCACGGGGCATGCTTGAAACTTGCCCCCGAATAAACCGGGGGGCTTGATGAACATCCAAACTTACTTCGCCGGTAGGTACTTGCTAAACCAGGTGATAAAGAGTCCGAGGTCTGATTCCATCCCTGGCCAGCCATGCCCTTTACCCGGTCGCACTTCGAGCTGTGCGGTGCGTCCTGCTGCTTTTAGTGCACTGACATACCGCTCAGACTGTTGAATCGGGACGAGAATGTCAGAAGTTCCATGAACGATCAGGGTTGGAGGAACATCCTTGAGATTTCCCATTATTGGTGAGATCTTCGCAGCAATCTTGTCACGATCTGCTGCGGACGTAGTATCCGTGACACCGAATGCTGGCCAGTAGGACTTCAGCATCGGGATGTCAATCGCTTTGGCGCCTTCCTTGCCATAGTTCATCAGGTCTGTTGGTGGATAGAAGCATGCGACGGCTTGGACCTTGCTGCTCTCGCGATCAACGGGATCTGCAGCTTTTGGATCACCTTGCGCGCCAAATCCGCCTATCATGATGGACAAGTGGCCACCTGCTGAGCCTCCGGAGATACCAATGCGATTCGGGTCGATGCTAAAGCGTTTTGCATTGAACCGAACGAACCGCACAGCGCGGTGCATGTCCTCAACGATTTCATCGACTTTATAGCGTGGAGCAGCTCCGTGCACGACCTGAATAAAGGTGTAGCCGGCATCCGTAAATGGCTTTGCGTAACCCGGATTGATGGCTTCGTGGCTTGAGACCCATCCACCAGAAACCATCCACAGCACCGCCGCACCATTGGGCTTGATTGGACGGAAAACATCCATTGTCAAGGCTACGCCTTGCTTACGCCGATAAATGATGTCGGATTCACGCATACCTGCTTGACCCGTTGGGCCAGCAAAAGCAACCATGGGTACAAACATCACCAAACCCAACCCTGCCAGCATAATCGCTCTTCGTGTCATAGAGACCTCTCAATCCGCGGTTTTCAAGCGAACCCTATCCTGAATTCGGGCTCCAGAGCAAGGGTTTTACCGCACATTCCTTGCACCAGTGTGTTCTGCATGATATTCCTACATGTCCGTTGAGGATGGTTGATTGTTGTGGAGAGATGGCTGAGTGGACGAAAGCGGCCGCCTGCTAAGTGGTTGTAGGTGTCAAATCTTACCCAGGGTTCGAATCCCTGTCTCTCCGTATCGATCACTGTTCTCAGCGGCTGTTTACATTTATGCACAACCCTCTCCAACGGGATCGTAAACAATGCAATCTCCAACGGATCAATACCTGGCACAGCGCCGGGCCAGCGGATGGAAACAGGGAACCTTTGTTTCCTCATCCCGAGGCTTTCGTGTTCCCCCGGATGTCCCATTTGAGCTCGATGGTCATTTAACCGGAATTCTTGCTGGAAATGAAGACGATGCGGTCCTCATTCTCACGTTGCCAGACAATTCAACGGTGCGTCTTTCCATTAGCGTTCAGCCTGTATGGCTTCACTCAGGTAGTTCCGTTCGTGTCCTTGCTACCGTCAGCAAGTCGGATGCCGATGGTGTCCTGTCTGGCATCCCCCCGATGACGGTTATTGCGGTCGCTAGTGCAGCAGATATTGCGTTGCGAGAAGCACGCTGGTTTGAGGAGCGCCTGCGGGCAGAAGCACGTTGGCTCGAAGCAGAACGCCGCGCAGCTCCTGCCATTGCCATCAAAAAACCTCAGCCATCAAACGCATCCATCATTCCGACGCCTAAACCAGCTACCGTTGGGTCTATCGCGCGTCTAAGGGCTGCTCTATCGCCAAAGAGTCAATCCGTGTTCGCGAGCTACAAAGGCTATATCAAACGGCATAACAAACGCCTCAGCGATGCGCAGGCTGACCAGATCACCTACGGAATCCTGCGCTTTTCGGAAGAATACGACCTCGATCCACGCCTCGCGGTGGCAACCGTTGTTGCAGAAAGTGATTTTCGTATTACAGAGACAAGTCATAAAGGGGCAATGGGGCTGATCCAGCTGATGCCCGATGAAGTAAGGCGTCTGCGACTGTCGAATCCATACGATCCTGTACAAAATCTAGCCGGAGGCATTTACCTCATCAAGGAGCGCCTGAACAAATACAGTAAATCACACGATTTCGATAAGGCCAGCGACAACCATTTGGCACTTGCACTTGCAAGCTACAATGCAGGGATGGGCGCTGTGCGTCGCTGGGGGGGTATCCCGCCGTATAGAGAAACGCAAGGCTACGTTCGGAAGATTATGAAACTCTATCGGGAGCTCTGTAGTGGGGATAGCCACTAAGCAACCTGTAGACTGTAGTCTGTGATTGTGGACTTCCCAGTCAACAAAATGCTCTAAAAGGATGCCAGCGATGTCGCTCTACACCCCACAAAAGTCTGATCGGTTTACATTTGGTCTCTGGACGTTGCAGAACAACGGACGTGACCCGTTTGGCGAGCCAACCCGCCCTGGTTATGACCCGCTGACGATGCTCGACAAGCTCGCAGATCTTGGTGTGTACGGCGTCAACCTCCACGACCATGACCTCCTCGGATTTGGCAAGTCCATCGCCGAGCAGGACAGCATCATCGCAGCATTCAAGCAGCGTCTCAACGACACTGGCCTGTGTGTCCCGATGGCAACCACCAACCTGTTTACGCACCCAATCTTCCGTGATGGCGCATTTACATCCAATGACCCCAAGGTACGTGCTTTTGCGCTTCAGAAGACGATGCGTTCGATGGATGTCGGCAATGAGCTTGGAGCCAAGGTCTACGTGTTCTGGGGCGGCCGTGAAGGCGCGGAAGTAGATGCAGGCAAGGATGCAGTTGTTGCATCCAAGCGCATGCGTGAAGCCATGGACTTTCTCTGTGAATACTCTGTAGCACAGGGATATGACTACAAGTTCGCTCTCGAAGCCAAGCCAAATGAACCACGTGGTGACATTTATATGCCAACCACTGGTGCAATGCTCGGCTTCATCGCAACACTCAAGCATTCAGACATGGTCGGTGTCAACCCTGAAGTCGCCCATGAAACCATCGCTGGTCTAAACTTCTACCACGCAGTCGCACAGGCACTTGAAGCTGGAAAACTCTTTCATATCGACCTCAATGGCCAAAAGCCTGGTCGCTTTGATCAGGACCTCCGCTTCGGACAGGAAGATGCCAAGAATGCGTTCTTCCTGGTGCGGATGCTTGAGAACTACGGCTACAAGGGCTCGCTCCACTTCGATGCGCATCCACTGCGTACTGCATCCGATGATGCAGATATCCTCGGTTTCGTCAAGGGATGTATGCGCTCCTACTTGATTCTCAAAGAGAAGGCGCGGATCTTTGATGCTGATCCAGTGGTGCAGGATCTCCTCGCGCAGCTGAATCCGACCTGTTCAGAATCTGAAGCACTGCTTGGCGAATACACTCCAGAGCGTGCAAATGCGATCCAAGCAAGGCAGTTCGATGTCGATGGCATCACTGCACAGGCATTACCATATGAGCAACTGGATCAAAGGCTCTTTGATATACTGATGGGCATTCAGGACTAGGATTATCTAAACATGATTACCCTCTTGGTTGCCGCATTGGCATCTTCAACTGTTTCTCAACCAGTATTGGTTGCTGATCAAGTTACCGTTCAGCGTCCGTTACGCGTGCTTGCCGGTGTTCTTCGGCCGACCGATGGCTCTGCAAACACAAACGCATCCTTTGGTGTGTCCTACGACTTTAAGAAGTCGACATCCAAACTTCCAACCATTATGGGCGCCTTCCTCGATTACTCGTGGCGTGATCGCTTGGTGAGTATTGGTGCTGGTCGCGATTCTGTCCGCCGCATTGGTGTGGGCGCGCAAATTCGCTCGTATGTCAGCAGCCCAGTTTCATCCGATCGTTTCTACTACGGCGGAGGGCTTGGTTTCTACTCGCTGCAAAGCGGTGGATCCAGCGGACGCTTTGGTGCAAAGCTGTTGATTGGCTACGAGCGCAATGATGGCTGGGGACTCGAATACGATGTCACATCCATCAGCGAAGCTCAAAACATGAACTTTAGCGGTTCACAGCTCCGCTTGGCGTATCGCTTCTAACGAACAGATTCGTACGTAACGAAAAAGCCTCCCGGAATCCGGGAGGCTTTTTTGTATTTAAGCCACACCATTTGGATGACCCTACATGCCGAGACCCTTGCCGCCAAGGAGCTTTCCTGGATTGAGGCCACTATCGAGTGTGTCGATTTGGAAGGTTCCGCGGTTGATGTCGCTTGGGATGTCAACGTAGCGGTCACGCAGTGCATTCAGTTGCTGGTCAGCACCCTTGACGGCACCATCTGCTTGGCCAGACATCGATTTGCTTCCCTGTTCAGCCGTGAGCTCCGGTAACAAGGTCGCTGCATCCGCTGGGTTTTCCATAATCTTCTGTAACAGTGTTGCAAGCTTTGCGATCTGTTGAAGATGCACATTCATCGACTGCTGATATTGACCTGCGAGCGGTGCGCATGGATCGGGAGGGCGGACTCCATTGAAACGGCCGGCCATCTGATTTAGCTGGGATGTCACTTCAAGCAAGCGTCCTCGCGTCTGGTCCTGACCGGGGACATTTATTTTGTTTTCTTCCTCATTAAAGAGCTGGTTATAGCCATTTACAGTCATCGTTGGGATGATCTGCATGGCGACACCCTCGAGCGATGACGACAGCTGCCGGAGGTCGGCGTGGTATTGCTTCAGCCAGCGAAGGTAGGCGATGACATCCTCTGGCATTGGGATGCCAGTCTGACCCGGTGGCGTTAGGACCGGAGCTTCCGGGGCGTTGGTGGTCGGCGCTTGAAGCACAGGTGCATTCGCCGTTTGTGTCTGTGGAGGTGCAAGGATTGCAGTGCTCTTAGTCGAAGTCGGCTGCGAACCCAAAAGGCCAGCTGTTTTTGCAAGAAAAGCGCCGAGTCCAAGTAATCCAATCGCTGCAATGCCGCCAATAATCCACTTTTTGGGATCCTGGGTCGGGGCAGCGGGTGCTTCGGCTGGATTGGAACTCCCGGGCGGGGTCGAAGGGGATGCTAGCTTACCAAAAGCCGGGCTACTGGTTGCGACTGAAATGGCTTTACCACACAACGCGCAGAAGCGGGCACTCTCCGGGATGCTCCCACCACATGCTTTACATTTTTCCATAGCAGCCTCCATTTCTTGGAATACGACCTATGAACTTTAGGCGTTCCCACTAAGTTTATCAGCGGCATAACTATCGGTGTTCGTAGATGCAAGGTGTTCTGTTTCTGCGTACGGTGACCAGTGTGGCACTGGTACTTTTTCCTGCCACATGATGCAATAGCCTACGGTTTGCGTGTCAAATATATTGACTCGGCTGGCGTCAGTCAGTGCCGTACCACTGTGTTGGGGTAGTGTTTATGCCGTCCATCGCAAAGACCATTAAAGGCATCCTGTTCGGTAAAGGGATGCGCAAGGCCAAGTTTCTTGGCGGCCCAATGAAGGGGATGGTTGCCTACTTCGACTTCGTCCGTGATACCCAGACATGGCGCGGTATATACGAAGTTGCACAAATGGACTGGCTCATCAAGGCGACTAAACCAGGAGCTGTTTGCGTAGATATCGGAGCGGCTGAGGGCTACTTTACGCTTCTCATGGCACGTGAAGCGGGTACCTCTGGGCATGTCATCGCATTCGAGCCAAGTGAGCGCCGCGACTACATGCAACAGGCGTATGATCTTAACTCTGCTGCTGGACTCTCGCGCCTGACAATTGTTACTGAATTTGCCATCGGGCCAAACACCGTGGACTTTCCCGGCATCACCTTTGATGACTATGCCGCTAAGGCTGGGCTTACGCGTGTCGATGTCGTGAAGATTGATGTTGATGGTGGGGAAATGGATGTTCTTGAAGGCATGCGTGGCACCCTTGAGCGCCTTCATCCGCACATCTCGGTCGAGCTGCACTCGCCTGAGCTTCATGAGCGTGTCGCAAAGTTTCTAGCAGACCTCGGTTATCGGATGACACTTGTCGATCCACCGGCGTACGAATACCGGCCAATTCCGTTTAATAAATTCTTTTTCTCTGAGATCTAAATGATGACAATAATTCCACTTGCTCTTTCTCTGTCACTGCTGATGCCTGCTGCGGGCGCACCGCCAAAAACGAAAGCACCCGCTTCGCGACCTGCGAGCGCAGCGAACGATTATCGTAAGGCTGCAGATACCGTCATCACTCCTGATGCTGCCCGTGACTACCTGATGTTCATCGCCAGTGATGCGCTTCAGGGGCGTGACACGCCGAGTCCTGGCCTCGATGCGGCCGCGGAATTCCTAGCGTTCAACATGAAGAAGTGGGGCGTCAAGCCCGGTGGTGACAAGGGGACTTTCTTTCAGGATATTTTCCTGACGCGGGCCCGCTTGGACAAAGAAAAGACGATGGCATCCGTAGATGGTCGTGTTCTCAAGTACACCGATGATTTTGTTGCTGCTCAGACAAGTGCCGGCACATTCAACCGCGGTGATGCCAAAGGAATGATGGTCTACGTTGGCCATGGTTGGCAGTGGAAAAGCAAGGGCGTCGATCCGTACGAAGGTCTGGATGTAAAGGGTAAAGTGCTCGTTGTATCCACAGCGATGCCGCCTGACATGCCGTGGAAAGATGGCAAATCGGGTGTCGATTACCTCCCACCCGCAGTCGTTGCGCAAAAACTTGGAGCGGTTGGAATTCTGATTCTGACATCCGGTGATGATGCATCCTGGAAGCAAAAAGTCCGACAGTTCGAGCAGACAAACAACCGCGCGAACTTTGCTCGTATCCAAGATCCAGCAGAAGTTGTCCCTGCGGTTCCTACCATTGCGATTAGCCCTGCGGTTAGCGCTAGCTTGGTCAATGGCGAAGGTATGGACCTTCCGACGGCTACAGACAGCAAGGCATCCAAAGGCAAAGCATTTGCACCCGCAAAGCTTGCTCAATTTACAGTAACCCGTGATATTTCCCGCCAGCGCACACAAAACGTCGTTGGGATTATCGAAGGTACAGACCCGAAGCTCAAGGCTGAATATGTTGCCATTGGTGCCCACTATGACCACGTAGGCATTCGCACGAATGCACTTGAGGGAACGGACCGAATCTTTAACGGCGCTGATGATGATGGCTCTGGAACCACGGGTGTCCTACAGGTTGCTGAGGCATTCGCTAAGGGCCCTAAGCCAAAGCGTTCGCTGATCTTCGTTTGGCATTGTGGCGAGGAAAAGGGCCTCTGGGGCTCCGAGTTCTTTGCGGATCATCCGACGGTTCCAATCGAAAGCATCGTCGCACAGCTGAACATCGACATGATTGGCCGCTCCAAGAAAGCCGGCGATCAAGACCGTCGTAACGCTGATCTGTCAGGGCCAAATGGCATCTATGTAATCGGCTCACGGATGTTGAGCTCTGAGCTTGGTAAGGTTTCAGACAGTGTGAATGCCGGCTACCTCAAGCTTAACTTCGATTTCCGCTACGATGCCCCGGATGACCCAAACCGTTTCTACTATCGGTCTGACCATTACAACTATGCGAAGAAGGGGATTCCGATCATCTTCTACTTTGATGGAGTGCATGAGGATTACCACCAAGTCGGTGATGAGCCACAGAAAATCGATTATGAAAAGCTATCCAAAGTAGCTCGTACAGTGCACGCTACGGCGGTGGCTGTCGGAAACGCGCCAGTGCGTCCAAAGGTGGATGGCAAAGCACGCGACTAGGTAGCGTTTACCAAAGTCAAACCCCTCCGGGCACATGCCTTGGAGGGGTTTTGTGTTGCGGAAGCATCAACGATGCAAAAGAAAAGCCCGCAGGCATTCACCCACGGGCTTTCTTGGGACACAAAACACGTGATTAGCGTCGTTGTCCGCCACCGCCGCTGTTGGTCTGCGCCGTCAGCTCAGACTGCATAAGCATGTTCTCAAGCTCAGTACGGTTCATCGCACGTTGGAGGGCGAGGTCTCGTGTGATTTGTCCACGCCCAACAAGGTCACGAAGACACATATCCATGGTTTGCATTCCGAGTGCACCGGATGTCTGAATCATGGATGTGATCTGGTGGGCCTTGGCTTCACGGATAAGGTTACGGATAGCGGGGGTCGCTATCATAATTTCCTGTGCGCAGGAGCGTCCACCACCGATACGTGGCAGGAGCTGTTGACACAAAACCGCCTGCAGGTTGTTGGAGAGCTGTAGGCGGATCTGCTCTTGTTGGCCTGGCGGAAAGGAGTCAACAATACGGTCAACCGTCGTTGCCGCTGAGTTGGTGTGCAGCGTTGCGAAAACAAGGTGGCCCGTTTCCGCAGAGGACACAGCCATCTGCATCGTTTCAAGGTCACGCATCTCACCGACCAGAATCACGTCAGGATCTTCACGCAGTGCGGCCCGGAGTGCATTCGGGAATGTTTTTGTGTCTTGCCCAAGCTCACGCTGGTTGATAACCGACATTTTGTGCGAGTGGAGGTACTCAATTGGGTCTTCAATTGTGATGATGTGTTCGGATCGACCAAGGTTGATTGAGTTGACCATCGCCGCGAGCGTCGTAGACTTACCAGATCCTGTTGGGCCAGTCACGAGAATTAGTCCGCGCGTGACGTGGGTCAATTTTTCAACAACTGCCGGGAGGTTGAGATCGGCGAGGGTTGGGATTTTGGTAGGGATGGTTCGGAATGCTGCTGCAACCGTACCCTTGTCTCGGAAAACATTTACGCGGAAACGTGACGTTCGTCCGAGTGCGTATGAGAAGTCGAGTTCAAAGGTGGATTCGAACTTTTGAATCTGCTCATCGGTGAGAATGTCATAGACAATCCTCTGTGATGTCTGCGGCGTAAACGCCTCATAGGGCGCCATCAGGAGCTTACCGTCTACACGTAATACCGGAGGCAAGCCGACGGCGATATGCAGGTCAGATGAGCCCTTGGTGTCGTGGACGAGGTGGAGAAGCTCATCGATGTGTGCATCTTCCAGTGAGCGGAGTCTCCCTCCGCCACCTTCCATCCGTGCGGGTTGTGGTGTATCTGTGGGTCCAGAAACTGACATAGCTTTACTTGCCTCCGTCTAGAAAAGGGCCCGCACAGGGCGGGCCCGAAAAGAGTCACTACAGGTTTTAGTGGCCTGCAGTAAAGACCACGCGCGCGACTTCCTTGGGCGATGTTGCTCCCATCAGAATCTTGTCGAGGCCATCCTCACGCATTTCTCTATAGCCATTGCGCGATGCTGCCTCCTTGAGATCTACGATAGTTGCGCGGCGAACAACGAGCTCTGAACACTCATCGTTCATGGTCATGAGCTCATGAACTCCAGATCGGCCCTTGAAACCCGTGCCACCGCAGACATCACAACCGCGTCCACGCTTGAGCGTAATCTGTTTGTTCGGGTCCGTCTGGTCATAGCGGAATGATGCCAGTGTTGCTGCAACCTCGGCGTACTCTTCCGTGCAGTTGGAACAGTTCGTACGGCACAGACGTTGTGCCAGAATCCCAATCAGCGTTGCTGAGATCAGGAAGGGCTCCACACCCATATCCGCAAGACGGAGGGTAGCTGATGGTGCATCGTTTGTGTGCAGTGTGGAGAGAACTAAGTGGCCTGTAAGTGCTGATTCGATCGCGATGTCAGCGGTTTCAAGGTCACGCATTTCTCCGACCATAATAATGTCCGGGTCTTGACGGAGGAAGCAACGCAGTGCGCTTCCAAAGTTCAAACCAGCCTTCTTATTGATCTGTACCTGCGTGACACCTGTGAGCTCGTACTCAACCGGGTCTTCAACCGTGACAATGTTTACATCGGCGACGTTGAGCTTGTTCAAAATGGAATACAGCGTAGTTGTTTTTCCGGAACCGGTTGGTCCGGTAACGACAAACATTCCGTTTGGCTGGGAAACGAGCGATTCAATCGTCGCCTGAATATGACTTTGGAAGCCTAGACGACCCAAACCAATCTGCGTGGACGACTTGTCGAGAATACGCATAACGATTTTCTCGCCGTAAAGCGATGGAAGACAGGACACACGCATGTCGTAGTCTTTGTTCGTATGCCGAATCGCGATACGACCATCCTGAGGGACACGCCGCTCAGCGATGTTCATCTCTGCCATAATTTTACAACGTGCAATCACAGGTGGTTGCAACATTTTGGGGACCGGCATAATCTCGCGAAGAACTCCATCGATGCGGTACCGCACACGGACGTTTCGGCGGTTTGGCTCGATATGGATGTCCGATGCGCCAGTATCAATGGCCTGTACGATGATTGCGTTGACGAGACGGACAACAGGAGCCTTGTCAGCATCCTCTTCCCCCGATGCATCATCGTCAGCAACGGCATTTCGTCCTACCGATGCCTCTGACATCAAGCCTTGGAGGGAGCCGAGGTTCAGTGCTCCCATGCCCTTCCCGCCGCCGGATGTCACTCCAGTGGTAGAAACAGCGGTGGAGGTTGCTGGGGACACAGCCCCTGCATAGTTCGCCTTGATGGCAGCTGCGATGTCACCCGGGGCAGCAGCCACTGCGCGGACATTGAGCTTGGATGCGACACGGATGTCATCCACAGCAACAATATTCCGTGGATCTACCATCGCAACATAGAGAACATTCTCTTGCTTGCGAACAGGAATGGCATTGTGTTTCTCAACGACGGCCTGAGGCACGACGTTAAGCGCAGAAGACTCCGGCTTGTGCTTGTTCAGGTCGACAAACGGTAGACCCTCGGATGTTGCCCAGGCCGCGTATATATCTGTTTCGACAGCGAAACCTTTGTCTGTCAAAAACTTACGAACGTCACCACCTGCGGCACGTGCTTGTTCTGCCTGTTCAGCAGTAATCAGACGCTTCTCCAACAGGATGTCGACAACCGACTTCTTCGCCGTCATTGCCATACGTGCATATCCCTTTTCTGGGCCATCGGTTCATACCGCAAGGCCAGTGCACAATGCCGCTTACCACACAAATCAAACCGTCACCTGACGTCCACAAGGGTACCTAATGGCACAGCAGGTGCATTCACACAGTCTGATACAGCCAAAGTATAGCACGGTGCCGAATTTAGGTGCAAATATCACGCTTCCAAATTCGTGACATGAACCCTTGGAAATTCGGTCGGCTGCGGCATACCCCGGATGAAAAACGAATACCAAGCGGGTAATATACGGATGAAATCAATCGGTGATTCTATAAGTCGGTGATTCAGGTGGGTTTCGCGAAGGATTTGGGCAATGTTCACCTTTACCAAGAAAGCAGATTACGCACTCCTTGCGCTATCATTTCTGGCATCCAAGCCGGAAGGTGAGCGTATTGGGCCCGCCCGCATTGCAGCTTATTATGAAATCCCGGTTGAAATGTTGGCTAAGGTCATGCAGACGCTAGCGAAGGCTGGACTAGTGGATGGAATGGCTGGCCCAACCGGTGGATACCGCCTCATCCGTGAACCCCTGGAAATCTCCGTTCGCGCAGTTGTCGAGGCTGTGGATGGACCCCTTGCAATTGCGCAGTGCTGGGAAACCACGGGTGGATGCCCACAGGAATCCAAGTGCCATCTTCGCGGACCCCTCGCACGCATTCAAAGCGAGCTTGCACGGCTGCTTGCCGAGACATCCCTTGCCGATGTGATGCGTACTGACTACAGTCATCTCGGCGACCGTTATTCCGATTCAACAATGCTAAGCCTCGCCCCAGTGGCGGGAACGAATTCAAAACCATGAAAGCAAACCAATGAGCGTAACTCTGCCCATCTACCTCGATAACAATGCAACCACCCGGACCGATCCTCGTGTAGTGGATGTCATTATTCCCTTCTTCAGTAATGCCTACGGAAATGCTGCATCCAAGTCGCACCCGTTTGGATGGGCTGCTGAAGAGGCTGTCGACAAAGCACGTGCTCAGGTCGCATCTCTGATTGGTGCTGATCCACGTGAAATCGTTTTCACCAGTGGTGCCACCGAGTCCAACAATCTGGCAATCAAGGGCATCGCAGAAATGTATGCCGAAAAAGGTGATCACATCATCACCGTAGTCACTGAACACAAGGCTGTCCTCGACACCTGTATGCACCTCGAGTCAACCGGTAAGTCTGTCACATACCTCGAAGTTGATGACAATGGTTTGATCAATCTCGATGACCTCAAAGCAGCCATCACGGATAAGACAATCCTGATCTCTGTGATGGCGGCTAACAACGAGATCGGTGTTCTGCAACCCATTGCTGAAATCGGTGCCATCTGCAAGGAACGCGGCATCATCTTCCACACAGATGCGACACAGATTGTTGGGAAGATTCCATTCGATGTCGAAGCTCTCGGTATCGATTTGGCATCTTTTACTGCACACAAAATGTACGGACCAAAGGGAATCGGTGCCCTTTATGTGCGCCGCCGCTCACCACGTGTCCGCTTGTCGGCGCAAATCGATGGCGGTGGACATGAGCGTGGTTTCCGTTCAGGAACGCTGAACGTTACGGGTATCGTCGGTTTCGGCGAAGCTGCTGCTCTGTGCCAGGCTGAAATGGCATCCGATGCCGCGCGTCTTCAGGTTCTGCGTGATGCGATGGAAGCTCGCCTCCTTGAACAAATCCCTGAGTGCCAAGTGAATGGCAGCCGTGAACATCGCCTTCCCGGACTGTTGAATATCTCATTCGGCTTTGTCGAAGGGGAAAGCCTCCTAATGGGCCTCTGTGATGTCGCACTCTCATCTGGATCCGCATGTACCAGTGCATCGCTCGAGCCATCCTATGTCCTCAAGGCCCTCGGCGTCGGGGATGAGCTTGCACACAGCTCACTTCGCTTTGGCCTAGGGCGTTTCACGAAGCCTGAAGAAGTCGAATGGGTAACCGAAAAGGTTATTGCCGAAGTTGCGCGCCTACGCGAAATGTCCCCACTCTGGGAGCTTCACCTCGAGGGCGTCGATCTTTCAACCGTTCAGTGGCAACCGCACTAGTTGCTTTTCAACACATCAATTTACACGAAACCACAAGGAAAATAGAAAATGCCATACAGTGACAAGGTCCTCGACCACTACAACAACCCACGCAATGTCGGATCGTTTGATAAGTCCGACACAACCGTCGGCACAGGCATCGTTGGCGCACCTGAGTGTGGGGATGTCATGAAGCTGCAGCTCAAAATCAACGCTGATGGCGTGATTGAAGATGCGAAGTTCAAGACGTTTGGCTGCGGCTCTGCAATCGCATCCTCCAGCCTCGCCACCGAGCTCGTCAAGGGAAAGACCTTGGAAGAAGCGCTCAAGCTCCAAAACACGGACATCGTGGAAGAGCTTGCCCTTCCTCCTGTCAAAATCCACTGCTCGGTTCTTGCTGAAGATGCCATCAAGGCTGCCATCGCTGACTACCGCCAAAAGAACGGCATCACCGCGTAGCCATGGAAGTCGCCATTGCAGATGCACCCGTTGTTCTGACGGAACGTGCCATCAAACAAGTCCTCCGCCAAAAAGAACGCCTCGGGAAGCAGGGACAGTTCCTCCGCCTCGGTGTTCGGGGCGGAGGCTGCTCTGGCCTTTCCTATGTCATCGATTGGGAAACCGAACCCGATGAGGAATTCGATGTCATCTACACACAGGATGATGTTGCGTTTGTCATTGACATTAAGAGTGCAAAATATTTGCAGGGCACCGTCCTTGATTTTGATATTAAGAACCTAATGGAAGGTGGCTTCACCTTTCAAAACCCACTCGCCGTCCGCTCCTGCGGCTGTGGAACATCGTTTACTCTCAAGTGAACACAGTGTTCCCCAGTCCGCAGGATGACTGCTTTACGATTCTTGGAGTGGCAATCGATGCATCCGCAGATGAACTACGCGCCGCGGCACGCCGCCTGACGCTCAAGTACCATCCAGATCGGTTTGCATCTGCAAGCCATGACGTTCAGGCTGATGCTGAGCTCGCTAGTATGCTTGTCTCAGATGCCGCGAAGCGCTTAACTGAGGTCTTTTCGCGTGCGACCTACATACTGAAACACACATTCAACGTGCAGTTGCATGACCTTCGACATCAGCAGCCACCTGCTGACTTGTTCGCACGAATACTTGAGACGCAGGAAGCCTTGATGGACATTCAGATGGGTGAGCCTGTTGACCACAACGCGCTAACGGGTTCGCTGGATGAATATAAGGGTGACCTGGCTTGTTGCGAGGAACAGCTGTGGGCTGTTCTCAGACGGATGGCTGCCGGTGAACCCGTGACCGTGGATGATATTGCGAATCCACTTATGCTTCATGGATATCTCATCCGAGTTTCCAATGGAATCTCTGCAGTCTTGGCCTGATGTTGACGCTTTGCCTCTCCAATAATCACCCGGTATGAATCTGCTAAAATCCGCCGGTGGTCTAGTTGCCCCGATGATTCTGTTCATCGGCCTGAATGTCGTAGAAGGTAAGCTCCCCGCAAACCTGTATCCATTCGCATACATCGCTAAGATTGCCGTTGTCCTGCTCGCATTAGGTCTTACCGCGAAATCATGGACCCCTGAGCTCACTGCATCGCGGAAGACGCTTATCACCGGTGCTATCTTCGGCGTGGTCGGCATCGCCCTCTGGATCGGCATCGAGAAAATGCCATATCCGCATGTCGGAGGCCGGAGCAGCTTTAATCCATTCGCGGCAATCCCGGATTGGACCTTTCGGTATCTCTGGATAGCAACCCGCTTTATTGGCCTCGCCGCGGTGGTCCCGATTATCGAGGAGCTGTTCTGGCGTGGCTTTCTGGTTCGCTATATCGACAATATGGATGACTTTCGAAAGGTCATCGCGGGAAACCATTCATGGATTGCAACCGGTGTTGTTACCGCCGCGTTTGCATCTATACATCCCGAGTGGCTTGCTGCTGTCGCCTATGCTCTTCTGACTGATCAGCTGCTCAGAAAGACAAAGTCTGTTGGAGCATGTGTGGTGATGCACGCAGTAACAAACCTGCTGCTCGGTGTCTACGTGGTCGTAACCAAATCATGGCATCTCTGGTGATGGAGTAATTGAGAGCCAGCGTTGATCCTTTTGCGTCTCAACATGGATAATGAGCTGGTCCGGGGCAATTCCACTAGAGATGTTTATGTCAACCGATTTCGGTATAGAAGTTGACCGGAGAATTCCTGAGTACCAGAGACACTCCCACGTTCCATTAACATCGTAGCCAACACCCCAAGCGGTGACAGCTTCGACATTTGGGCCCGAGATGGCCACCTGAACAGCGGTTTCGCTGACAATGCTAAATGTCACCTGGAGCTCCGAGTCAAAAGCCTTTTCCGGAAATCGATGCCCCGTATCAATTGAGAATTCAACATTTGGAATCTCGCGGAGGCGGCGGCGGGTGATCGAAATCGATGCATCCCCTACATCAATACCGATTGCATCTCGTCCAAGCTTACTTGCAACGGTTATCGTCGTACCTGAGCCGTTAAAGGCATCCAGAACGGTGTCACCCGGGAGCGTCGCCCAGCTTATAATGCGCTCAAGTAAGCCCTCTGGCTTCTGCGTGTCGTAACCCATGTCCTCAGACTTAGGCCGGTGACGAAGCGGTCGCACCGCAGAGTCATCCCACAGCGTGTCCACCCGCTGCCGCTTTACCCAGCAGCCATCCGGTGCCTGCTCCAGAAAGTACTTGATGTAAACTGTGCCACTCGCCGAGCGGTGGATACGGCCATCCGCCTCGAGACGCGCAATGCTGTCATCCGTGTAGTCACCCCGCGGAGCTGTCGTATACCAGCACGCACGTAGCTCATCAAAGAAACACCCTTTAGGCTTGCCATCACGGGTCAGGGGATAGGGCGTCGTAATCTCGGGGTGCCCACCGCGCAGAGGCTTTCCTGGAGTCCGGCTGAACATCAGGATGCTCTCAAAGGTGCGGCCAAGCTGATTCGATGCTGCCTGCTTACCAAGGTTCGGTGCACGCCGCCAGAGAATCTCATTTCTAAAGGTTTCCGGTCCGAAAACCTCGCCCATCAGGATACGTAGATGCGCGTTCGCACGCCAGTCGCAGTGGACGAAAATCACTCCATCGGCTGTCAGAAGTTCCCGCAGCAAAATGAGCCGCGGATGCATAAACGACAGGTATCCCTCAATCCCACCGCTCCACTGGTCCCGATAGGCTATCGGGTCGCTGGTTGTCGTGTCGCGAGTACCAGTTGCATGGGATGTCCGGAAAACGGTGCCTATTCCAAATGGGGGATCAATATAGATGCACGCTACGCTCTTAGGCTGCTCCGCTACCAGCTGCTGCAAAACGCCGAGATTGTCGCCGTGAATCAACCGTGTCGTAGTGGATGGGTTTCCAATACGGTGATGCTCAAATCGGACGAACTTAGGCAATGATGGATTGGTTTGGATGGGGCTATCGCTACGCCCTGGCCAGGTAAGTCGGCTGTTATCTGTGATGCTCATGAATCGGTTGATTATATTCCTGATTCCATCACCGGCGGCGGCACGGTAAGGTGGAATGGTTGTTCTTTCTACGGCCCTCATGGGAACCAGCGAGAGGAACAGCGTGTTTATTCCTACGACGACAAATGGCAGGGAAACATAGATAAATGCGCATCGCAGTCTTGACACCAGGAACCGGGAGCTTTCATTGTGGAACATGTCTGCGTGACCAGGCACTTGCGAAGGAGCTACGGCGCCTCGGCCACGATGTGCTATTTGTACCCCTTTACCTTCCGCCGACGCTTGACACTGCGGATGAAAACACGAGCGCCGTCTACATGGGGGGCATTAATGTCTATCTCCAGCATGCCATCCCAGTTTTCCGGAAAACGCCGCGCTGGATTGACAAGCTGTTCGACTCGCCAGTCGCGCTGGCAAGTGCTGCGAAGCGCGCCGGGATGACGCAGGCGAAAGACCTTGGTCCGATGACGCTGACGATGCTCAAGGGCGAAGATGGGCACCAAGTCAAGGAACTGGATAGGCTTGCTGCGTGGCTTCGGGACGATGTACGCCCCGATGTTGTGCTGCTGTCGAACATCCTCCTCGTTGGAATTGCACACAGAATACGGGACATCACGAACGCAGCCGTCTGGTGCACGCTACACGGTGAGGACACCTTTCTTGATGCCCTTCCTGATTTGCACCGTGACCAGTGCTGGCAGGAAGTTGTCAAGCGTTCCAAGTACGTGGATGGCTTTATCGCGGTCAGTCAGACATACAGGGATGTGATGGTTGAGCGGGCTCAGCTCGACCCTTATCGCGTCCACGTTGTCCACAATGGCACTGACACGGATGTTTACAAACCAGTGCCGCGCGCCAAAGGTCATGTATTTGGCTACCTGGCGCGCCAGTGTTACGGCAAGGGCTTACATTTGTTGGTGGATGCCTTTATCGCGTGCAAAGAGTCCCTACCAGATGCCAGTTTGGTAGTCGTTGGCACCAAGACCGCTGCCGATGAGTCCTACGTTGCCGCTATCCAGCAGCGCTTAGTTGATGCCGGATGTTTGGGCGCGGTTTCGTTTCATGACAATGTCACCATGCATGAGAAAGTACGTCTGCTCCAGACTATGGATGTCCTCAGTGTGCCGGCGCTGTATGGTGAATCGTTTGGCTTGTATGTCATTGAGGCACTTGCCTGCGGCGTTCCCGTTGTTGCGCCAAAACATGGTGCTTTCCCCGAGCTTGCAGACGAGACGGGCGGCGTTGCGCTGTTTGATCAGTCTCTCGATGGTGACTATGAACGAACATTGATAGACGTTTTGAATGGCCAAGGTGCGACGCTTGCAGTGAATGGAAGAGCATCGGTTGTACAGCGGTTTTCAACGCAAAGCATGGCTGCCGGCGTGGTCGCAGCGTTTGATTCCCAATTGAAGAAGGCGGTGTGAGATGGGCGTAAGCATCAATGTTTCTAGCGTAGACAAAGTGTTTTCGCCTGCTGGGGGACATGATATCGGCGTCCTCGATCGTCTTTCCGTAACGTTTGCGGCGGGCTCCATCACGGGAATTATCGGGCCATCCGGGAGCGGAAAGTCGACCCTCCTCCATATCATCGGGACACTCGAGGCCCCGACAGCTGGAACAGTCACGTACGATGGCGCCACTTCACCCACATCAGAGAAGGACTTAGCCGCGTTTCGCCGCGACCACATTGGCTTTGTCTTTCAGCAACATCACCTCATTCCGCATTTGACCGTGCTTGAAAATGTTCTTGTCCCACAGCTGGCTGGGAAGGGGAAGCGCCTTTCATCGGATGCCGTTTCGCGGGCAAATCACCTTCTTCAGCGCGTCGGCCTTGCAGAACGCACATCCCATAAACCATCCGAGCTCTCCGGCGGCGAGTGTCAGCGTGTTGCAGTAGTACGTGCACTCCTGCAAAACCCGGATATCGTGCTCGCAGATGAACCAACAGGCGCACTAGATGCCACGACCGCTGGGGCGCTGCTTGACCTGTTGTTAGAGCTACAAAAAGATGATGCTTTTACGCTTATCGTCGTGACGCACACGCCTGAGATTGCTGTGCGGCTTGGGCGAATCGTGCGTCTCGAAGCTGGCAAGCTGGTTGAGGTCAACGGGTGACACCACTTCGCTACATCAGTCAGTCCCTGCGCTACCGCTGGACAAAGTCACTCTGGTTTGCCGCCGGCATCGTCCTGTCTGCAATCGTTATCACGGGATCTCTTGCCATCGGCGACTCGGTCCGGCGTGGTCTTTCAGAAATGGTGGATGCCCGTTTGGGCAACTTCACCGCAGTGATGGTGGCCGGTGAGCATCATTTTCGCGACAGCCTTGCAGGTTCGGTGGCACTGGATGGTGGCATCCCCACAGCACCCGTTCTGGCGCTCAAGGGGGCTGTAACTCAGGATGCTGCTGGCGCTACACGCCTGCGGGCAGGCGATACCAGCGTGTACGGAGTTGACTCCCGCTTCTTTGAAGCTAGCGGAGCATTCGCAAAGCGGAGTCTAAGTACTGGTCCGCTGCCTGTACCTACAGATGACACGGCTATTATCAACGTCGCCCTCGCACGTGCCGCAGGTGTCAATGTCGGAGATGAAGTCATCCTGTCCGTTGAGAAACCAACGCTTCTGTCACGGGATGCGCCGCTCGCAACCATCGATGATGCTGTTGTGACCTTTCGTGTAAAAGTTGGCCGAATTCTAAAAGACAGTGAGCTTGGCCGCTTTGGCCTCGCAGCAAACCAGCTCGCACCGCGCAACATTTTCGTTGATCTCCCGATGTTGCAAAAGCAGGTTGGTCTTGCTGGGCGCATCAACATGCTGCTCTTTGGAAAGCCAAGTAAGGGAGATGTCAATGCAGCCGACCTCTCCAAAGCACTGTTCCGTGGCTGGGACATCGAGGATGCCGACCTTGAAGTCCGCCCGGTGAACATCAGTGGTAAGCAGCACTTTGAACTTCGCACAGGGCGTGTCTTTCTCGATCCCCATGTAGCGGAAGCCGGCCTGTCCGTGCGTGGGGCGGAACCGGCCCTGACGACATTTGTCAACCGCCTTACCAAGGGGAAAGTGGTGACGCCGTACTCGATGGTCACTGCTACCGACACGCTTGGTCCAATTCCCAGTGGTGGAATTGTGATCAATCAGTGGCTTGCCGATGACCAAAATGCCAAAGTCGGCGATGATATCACGCTGGACTATTGGGTCCTCGGGGCAAATCGTGAGCTGGTTCGCAAAACGGCTGTGCGCAAGGTTTCCAAAGTTTTACCGATTGCTGGACTTGCTGCCGACCGTGAGTTTATGCCTATCCTCCCAGGACTTTCTGATAAAAAGGACTGTCGCGAATGGGAGCCAGGCGTTCCAATCGACCTCGCGCTGCTCCGCGATAAAGATCAAGCCTATTGGGAGAAGTTCAAAGGCACGCCGAAGGCATTTGTCAGCCTCTCGGATGGCCAGACCCTCTGGGGTAACCGCTTTGGAAACCTCACCGCGATTCGGTTTACAAGCCCGCCGAACACCATCGATGGCATCCGGGCACAGCTGCGTCGCAGTATTAACCCAGCGGCCCTTGGGATGTTCGTGCGGCCTCTCCGCTCCGATGCGAGTGCAAGTGCAAGTGGTGGACTTGACTTTGGTGGCCTGTTCCTCGCTCTTGGCAGCTTTCTGCTGATCTCGGCAGCACTGCTGATCAAGTGGATGGTGGATGCCACCCTAGAAGAACGTAAAGGTGAGCGGGTGGTGCTTGCTGCGTGTGGCGTTCCTGCTGCAACGATTCGCCGGATGTTCATTATCGAACTTGTCGGTATTGCCGCGATAGCAAGCTTACTTGGCTCAGCCGGGCTTTCATGGATCTACACCGAGTCAGTAGGTCTCGCGCTGGCTCCGCTTTGGGACACAACCATTCCACTGCGCGTAACCTCCGTGAACATCGTGAGTGGGATTGTGGTGAGTATCGCTATCGGAACAGTCACAGTGCTCATTGCGACGAGGACCCCGAGAACGACGAAGGCATCGCGCCGGAAGACTATCCAGGTTCCACTGCCTCCCGGGACGCCAACTGTCATCGTTGGCTTCATCCTCTGGTTGCCACTCTTTGTTTATGCCCTTGGTATTAGTGGGGCGGAGCGTGCTGAATATTTGATGATGGCTGGGATGGGCTTCTTCGTCCTTCTGTTGGGTGCACTGCGCATTTATATGACCCGACTGATCGGCTCAACATGGAAAAGTACGACTCAGATGTTCGCGATGCGCAGGCTCACGAGTAATCTAAATGGCTTGTTTACAAGCATGAGTGTGGTGGGCCTTGCAACATTCCTCATCGTTGCTGTGGGTGCAAACAAACAGCTCCCGCCAAAGGTCACGACAGAGCGTTCATCCGGGACCGGTGGCTACAGCTTTATAGCGAGCAGTGCCCTGCCGCTGTACGGCGCACTTGAAAGTAAAACAGAAGCTGACCGCCTGACAATCGATACGGCGACGGGAACGTTTACGAGTCTGCCGATTCGCGTCCGGGATGGCGATGATGCATCCTGTCTCAACCTCAACAAACCAACGCAGCCACAGATTATTGGTTTGGATGCTACGCGCCTAGCGGCTGAAAAGCGCTTTCCATTTGCGGGAAGTGCAGCGGGCGGTCTCTGGAGCAAGCTGAAAGAAGAACTGCCTGGCGGTGAGATTCCTGTGATCGCGGATGAAAACACGATTATGTGGTCTCTGCAATCAGCCGTTGGAAAGACGCTGACGCTTCTGGGGGATCAGGGACAGCCGATTCGTTGCCGGATTGTGGGGATGCTCAAGCGAACTGTCCTTCAGGGCGCGGTGATTATTGATGAGTCCACCTTTGTGCGGTTGTTTCCACAGCGCTCTGGTTACCGGATGTTCCTAATCGAAGCAAAAGGCACACCCGAGGCAGAGGTAGGCACATTGCTCACGGATGCGGGCGAGCCATTTGGGTTGAGCCTGACCCGCACAACGGACCGGATGGCAGAATACGCAACCGTTGAGAACACCTATCTGAGTGTTTTTGCAGCGCTTGGAGGACTTGGGCTCCTGATGGGCCTCGCTGGAACGGCTATCATTGTGCGACGCCAGCTGCTTGCGACCATCAAGGAAACGGCACTTCTCCAGGCACTGGGTATCCCGCTCAAGGTTGTGCAACAAATTCGGTCTAGTGAGCATACCTTTGGTGGGCTTGTCGGTTTGCTGATTGGACTGTTATCAGCCTTCTGGGCATCCGTCGATACTCTCGCGGCACAACCGCTCCAGGTGGTGATGCTCTCGGGAATCGTGATGGTTTCCGTAGGGGGAATTATTCTGTTCGTCGTACATGTAACAGTACGGCAGCTGATGAAACATCAGTCGCTTGCGTCGGCGCTGGCTGCAGAGTGACACTTTCCATAAAAATGAGCTCCTGCTGATGTAAACAACGTTGGAACCATTTCAGCGCACCATGTGTTATTAGCCTTAGTAAGACCGGGAGTACGACATCATGAACCTACGGAAGATTTCAGCGGCAGGACCAGGCGGTAATGCGCCAGCGGACTGGAGCCAGTGGAGAGGTCCGCTGCGGGATGGCCATTGTGTCGGATTCAAGGCACCTGTTGCCTGGCCAAAGACGCTGACAAAAAAGTGGACCGTGAATGTGGGCGAGTCGCATGCATCACCGATTATTGCGGGTGGAAAAGTCTTTACCATCACCCGTCATGGCGAAGAAGAGTGGGTTCAGGCAATGGCACTTGCCACAGGTAAAGTGCTGTGGACGGACAAAGTCGCTGCCCCTTACGATTCTGTTATTTTTCCTGCGCGGCGCCTCGGTAAGTGCCCACGTAGTACACCAATGTTTGTTCAAGGAAAGCTCTATACCACTGGTGTAAACGGCACCATGACATGCTTTGATGCGACAACCGGCAAGATTGTCTGGCGCATCGATCCGAGCAAACGCTTCCGTGTCCCGATGCCTGTGTGCGGTGCATCGTTGTCGCCGCTGCTGGATGGCAAAAAGATGTATGTCCATATTGGCCATGAAGCAACTGGTGAATTCCTCGCAATCGACCGTGAAACTGGCAAGGATGTCTGGGCGTGTCAGACAGAAGGCCCTGCGTATACAAGTCCTGTCATGGTTCGTGTTGGCGGACAGCCACAAATCGTAACCGCAACACACAATATGTGGTGTGGGTTCTCACCCGTTGATGGCAAACAGCTTTGGACCATCCAAAACCGCCAGAACATGTTCAACCACAACTCAATCACACCGCTTATTGTGGATGACATGATTGTGTGTGGAGCGAATCAGCGCCCAACATTTGCAATGCGTATCAAATCTGCTGGTGGGAAAATGGTTAACGAAAAGGTTTGGGAGACCCGAGATGTCACGATGTCGACTTCCAGCCCAATCCTCGTGGGTGACCGCATCATCGCTGTGAATGAAAAGCGTCGCGGGCAGCTGACAGTGATGGACAAGGCATCCGGCAAGGTTATTTGGATGTGTGATGGCAATAAAGGCGAAAGCGTAACTGTTTACGCGATGGGCCAGTATGTTGCCGCATTCAGCGCGGATGGAATGATGCACGTTTATAAGCCAAGTGCCGCTGGCCTCGATGTCGTCGCTGTTCATCAGGTAGCTGACAGCCAAGTCTGGGCAAGCCCTGCTGTGTTTGGTAATCAGGTCTTAGTCAAGGGCGCTGATCAGCTGAATCTCTGGGAGATTCCAGCGTAGTCCCCAAGTGTTCGCGTATTGTGGCTGTCTCTAGGCAGGTTCGAATGCATAGAGGTAGCCATCATCGGAGCCGACGTAAATTCGGCCATCGTGGATGAGCGGACTGCACATCACGGCGCGGCCAATGGTGTATTTCCAAATCAGTTTTCCGGTGGCGAAGTCCAAAATCAGCAACGTGCCGTCTTCTGACCCGACGACCACTTTGTTGTCGCAGATCGTAGCGCTACCATCGACTTTGCCACGGGTTTTGTATGCCCATTTTTGCTTACCAGTCGCCTGCTCGAGACAGTGGACCTGACGATCCCGGCCTCCGATAACGACGAAGCCTTGATCAATTGCAGGACTAGCGAAGTACGGGAAGCCCTTGTCCCTGAATGTCCATACGATTTTTCCAGCCTTGATGTCAACGCAAATCACTGCATTGCCGTAGTGGCCGAGATATGCGCGGTCACCATCGACAGTGGCCGTTCCCGCGATGTAATCGCCGATTTCGATTTGTGAGTGTTTCTTCCCATTTGCGATATCGATGACGTGCAAAATGCCATCACAGCCGCCAAATATCGCGACATTCCCCGAAACAACGGGCATACCGTTGACGTAGTTGTCTGTCTCATAGGTCCAAACGCCACGGCCGCTACGGACATCGACACAGTGCACACGGTTGTCATAGCTGCCAACCATCGCCCATTGGCGACGGCCATCCGGGCTTGAAATCACATTCGCGGTACCAAGAATCTTGTCTTCTGTCCGATAGGCCCAGCGGGGCGCGCCTGTTGGAATATGGATTCCGTATAGGCGACCATCGGATGACCCGATGACGGCAAGGTCTCCAATGATGCGTGGAGATGCTTCGACAGGACCCTTTGTGGCACAGCCCCATAGACGTTTTCCAGTGGAGAGATCTAGGCAGTAGACATTCTTGTCTTCACTCCCAACGAGAATGCGGTTGCCAGCTACCGTGGGCTGCCCCGTAACTGCATTGCCAGTTTTAAACTTCCAACGCAGCTTGAAACGCGTTGCGAGAGGGCCATCCACGACGCGGCGTGAGAGGGCGGAGGATGCATTGACTGTCTGCATAGCTACTTTCTGGACGGACTCGCGACACAAATCATCCGCTTACTCGTACGGATAAACAGCTGGTTACCAGCAATGGCGACACTCGAGCGGACTTCTGAACCTTCATCATCGACGCGGTTTTCCGCAAGAAGTTTACCGGTCTGAATGTCATAGACAAGCACGATGCCGCCGACATTCGTTGTGTAAAGCTTGCCATCCGCGATGGTAGGCGATCCCCAGCACATATTGAAGCCCGGCGTGTCCGTGGACCAGACAATCTTGCCCGTCTTTGCCTCAACACAGGAAACAGACTTCCGTACATCGGAGACGATAAAGAATTTGCCATCATGGAACGCAGGCGTGGCGACATCCGATGTCAAATTCGAGCGGTCATCCGACTTCCACAGCAGGCCACTCGCACTGATATCGCCTTGTTTGTCAGTTGGGCAGGCGAAGACAGGAGCCTTCTTTGGCGCACAGACGAGAACAACGCCATCACCAGCAACCGGGCTTGGAACAAGCCTCCACCAGAGCTCCCGGTGCCCTGGGTTCCATGTACCCCAGCGCCAGAGTTCCTTGCCTGTTTTCGGATCGTGACCGCTGAGATAGTCACCACCTGCTACTAAAAGCTGGTCCTTACCGCCATCCGAGTAAGGCATCGGGGTTCCGTAGGACTCACGGCTTTCATTGGATGCTTCGCTTGGACGGGATGCCTTCCAGAGCTCCTGGCCAGTCTTTGGATCCATGGCTAAGAGGTAGGACTCGCCGCCATCCTTGCCGCGCCGGCCGACAACTTTGTCCCGCTGGAGGATTTGAAGGTAAAGAATGCCTTTGTATAGCAGCGGACTCGAACTAAAGGTCCACATGAAGTTGAAGTCATGCGTTTCCTTTTGGATATTGCGTGTCCAGACCTTGCGGCCATCCACGGTATAGCACCCGAGGTCGCCATTACCAAAGAAGAACCAGACATGTTTGCCATCGGTTGTGGGGGAAGGTGCCGCGTAAATGCTGCGCTCATCGAGCTGGGTCACTGAGCCTTCGTTACCAGACCTGTGCCCGGTGCCTAGATTGTCCGCCCAGAGGACTTTTCCTGTCTTTCGGTCAAGGGCGACAACCTGCAGGGCACCCTGTTTGACATTCGCTACTGTTGTAAATACGTACTTACCATGGACAATAGGGGTTGCGTGCGATGGTCCCATGAGGTCGGTTGACCATTCCACAGCTGTGAATTTTGTGGGAAGGTTTGTCGCAACGGTGGCACCGTTATGAAGCGGACCTCGCCAGTTCGACCAATCATTTCCCTTGTTGGTCTGCGGCACAGATGCTGGGTTCGTATGGCGGCTTGGTTTATGGAAAAACATCATCATCGATATCCTAAATCCTATTCACTGCGGCATCATAGCACGGAGTCGTCGCTGGATGTCTGGTTTCAATCCAGTGCAAAACACTGTAGGGAAAGCGTGGATTACAGCACGTTTTTATAAAGCTCGATGCAGCGTTCAATGGTCATCGGAACGGGATTGTGGCCGCACGTCCACTGCTCCATGGCGAGTGCTGCCAACTCGTTAATAGGAGCATCAATGATGCCTATCTCTGCCAGCGAGCCTGCAAGTCCCAGATTCTGCACCAGTGACTTAATGACCATTGAAAGCGTTCCTGTTTCCATTGAGCATCGCTTCTCAATGGATGCAAATATCTGCGCCGAGCGTGGATCACTTTGGTTGAGTTTTATAACCCCAGGAAGCATGATGGACACCGCCTGGCCATGGACAACCCCATAGCGGGCCGTTAGCGGATTCCCGCAACCATGTGCTGCGCCTAGCATACTTGCTTCAATCGCCATCCCAGCAAGCGTTGCACCTGCATGCAGCTGCTGGCAGGCTGGAGATGTGAGTATCGCATCCTGAGATGCAAGTTCCACCAGCGCTGGCCAAATGAGGGCGAACGCATCAATAGCCGCCGCGGTGCTGTCATCCGTTGCCGTCCGTGTTACGGCTGTTTCCAGAGCATGGCTAAGCGCATCGATTCCTGCAAGAACCATCACACTCGGTGGACAGGATGCCAGTAACGACACATCCAGGATTGCCTGTGTTGGGGCTAGTCGTTCATGTCCGATGGCCATTTTCCTATGTGTCACGTCATCACTAATGAGTGCGTGGCTTTGGACTTCCGATCCGGTTCCAGCGGTCGCCGCGTAGACATAGAGTCGCGGGGCATCGACGGAATCGTGGCGATGTACCGGCCACCAGTCCTTGGGGACACCTCCACCAAATGCCAAAAGGAGTGCCATTTTAGCGGTGTCGATTGTGCTGCCACCACCAATAGCCACGACGCAATCCGCATTTAGTGGCGCCAGGAATGCCGCGGCCGCAACGACATCCGCCTCGCATGGATTCTCATTTATCGCTGTATAGATTCTCAAGCTGCGTTCAATGGCAAACGCATTCAGTGCATTGCGAACGTAGTCAGCGTTTATCAGATTTGGATCAACAAACAAAGCCAGCGAGGAGTAAGTTGATGTGGCAGCATGAAGGGAAGCCTCAAGGTCACCGTGTGCTTCTTTCACAGCTGTGACAATCCCGAGGGCAGCTCTGTGGCGAGCAAGCGTGTCGGTTAGTTCGCTGGCTGGTGTTGCCACTGGATACTCCTCCGGCGATATAGGAATTCGAATAGGTTTCCTTCGTGCGGTTGGTTCCACTCGACATGACTGGTCGGCAAAGCACCCACATTTAGGCGATCAATGTGCGGGCAGGCCATAATTTCTTGGAGGAAATCCTCATCATTGGTGATGGCCGTAACGATAAGACTCTGCCCCATCTTTTCCAACATTTCGCTTTGTGGAGTCTCGATGACCTGAGCGAATGGGAACATGTACTCTTTTCCAGCCATCGGGTGGTCCCACGATGAACAGAAGAGAATCGTCGGATGGAGGTAGGTACAGCCATCCTGCTCAACCTTACGCTGGCCATCGTGCTTGTCAGCCGAACAGTCGACCGCTCCCGCAGTCTGGAGACCGGCATCGATTGCTGCATCCATCATTTCAGCCATGCGTGGATTCGCAAACCCGCTGAGGATTGCATCTGGATCCCTGGGTCCTCGTGGGAAGACTTCAGCCACCTTTGTCGCGATGGCTTCTGCTATCTCGCGGCCATACTTTGGAACGACCACCGTAGATGCGTTGATACACGAGCGGCCACCATTTGCAGAGATCGACGTTGCGATGATATCGATGTAGTCACGCCAGTTTTCGATGCAATCATTTCCGATGATGATTTTTGACCAGCCTGGACCGTGGACTTCGACACCTGGATTGGATGCGTACTTCTGTACAGTTCCAACATCCCCGAAAATTAGCGCTCGCTTGGATGCATCCATGAGCGCGCCGCTGCCTTCGTGGTCAGTAGGGTAGAAGGAAAAGGCTTCTGCGGGGACGCCTGCGGCGATAAAGGATTGGATAATTCGGAATGGGGTCCACGGTTCTTCACGGCCAGGTTTCAGAACTAGAGGCGTCTTTAGGGAAATACTTGGCATCCACAGGGAGTTAACGCCTGGAGAATTACTCGGTAGGACAACGGCAAGAAAGCTTGCGGTGGGGAAGTAGGCGACAGGGATGCCGTTTTGTTGGCCATGAAGCTTGTCCAGCACATTTAGGCTAAGCCCACGGCTAAGTCCAGCGAGAATCGTTTCCATTTCGGTAAATACCTGATGGAGTTTCGCCATATTACGGCGCACGAGCGAGTGTGGAAGCCCGCTTGTCTCTGAGAGCTGGTGGATGTAATCTTCCGGGGTTTGCAGCTGGTCGCCCACCGGAAGGGTTGACTCCATGAAGTGACGCCCTGCCTCATTGGTCATCGCAACAAGATCCGTTATAGAGAATCCCGCCAGACAGCTACGGTCAAGGCGGCGGAGGTCACGTTTGATCAGGGCTGCATTTGCCTGTGCCACGCTCGCAATGACATCACCAGTGCGAACACTTTTCAGCTCCACGTGATCATAGGATGCGTACTCTACACCTTTGCGTAGGACAGGAATGGTTGGAATGGACATATCGTTGTTCCTTTGGTGTCAGGCCAGAACATGGACCTTGGACAGGGTGCGGGCAACCACCTGGCTGCCGAAGACGCTAAGCGATGCATGGGATTCTTCACCCAGAGCCAGAACGGTCGGCGTTCCAGGCTGGGCAGTATCGGTTACACGAATGACTTCACCTTTTCTGGTGATGTTTAGCATCGCATTTTGCATGTGAATAGGAGATGCAAATGTGGCATCGGCTAATCGCTCTTGATAGACCGTCGTCCCAGTTACGGAGTTGACGCGCAGGACAATGCCATTGTCACCCCAGAAGATGGTGTCTTTACCAATGGTCAGTGGCGTTGGGACGTAACTTGTTGCACGGTTTAGGGACCACTTCTGTACCGGTGGACCAGATTTGGCAAGTTCGAAACCGATTGCGAGGCGTGAACCCGCACCGCTACCCGTTGTGACAATCAACATGTCACCATTTCGGGTGACTGCTCCAACGCAGCGCTGTGTAAAAGGCGACTCTTTGAGCTGCCAGACGAGCTCTCCCGTTGCAACATCAAGCGCCGTAAGACCAAACGCCGTGCTTGGAACGATGACCGTTTCGCGCCCAGCAATCATTGTTACTAGCGGGGCTGCATAGGGTGCATCCGCAGACATCCGCTTGTGATGCCACTTTACTTTTCCAGTGTCGACATCGATGGCAAATATCCCACCCATCGCAAAGTCCGGTTCGGCTGCCACGATGGCTGTTGTTCCAACAATAGTTGGAGATGCTCCATGACCATGTTGCGTTGGAAACTTACCCAGCTCCATGGACCAGTTTTTTTTGCCCGTGAGGGTGAAGCCATAGACCTGAAGCTCGCTTGTGCCTGATGGAGCAAGCACAACACCGCCTTTGGCACACACAACGGGTGTTGTGCTCGCAAAGGTATTGAATTCGTGGCGGTGATACTGCGAAAATGGTGACTTAACAGTCCACTCAATGGCCTTGGTTCCCGGGTTGATGCAATGGACGAGGTGCTGCCCCGAGGTTGCATCCGCGGTGCAGGTAAACCAGCGACCACCGTGTTCAACAATGCTGGCATGGCCGCTCCCAGGAAGGGGGAGCGACCACTTGACCGACTTCAAGTCTGGCGGGCGCACCGATGAGGCATCCCCATCGCCACCGGGTCCCCGGAGTCGATTCCATGGGGCTACCTTTTGCAACATTTAATAAACGCCTTCGATGGTCGTCGAGCTCAGTGCGCCAAATGGACGAACTTCTGCAACGCCATCCCATGCAAAGCGACCAAATGGCTCGCGGCGGATGGCTTCATCCCGCTCGAGGAAGCGTGGCATGAAGAACTCTTTTGTGAGTGTGGTGAGCTCAACACGTCCCCATTCGCCATAAGGCACGGTCTCTTCGGTCATGTCAGGATTGACGACACGGAGGACGGCACGCGGTTGTGGTGCGTGGTACGTGATCGAGTACTTGTCCGCCGCGCTGATTGGCCGGGAGCAGGCAAGTCCCATAAGCGTGTTGCCGTATGTTGGGACGAACTGCGCCCGATTATCAAGAACTTCTTCTACGGAAAATCGGACCGTTTGCGGGGTCATCGACGTACCACCACAGAAGACGCCTTTGATGCCCGCATCGGGGACGTTGATTAGCTCATCGAGAGCTTCAAGCAACAGAGGAGTGGTGAAGAGACAAGAGATTTTACGGTGCTTGAGAATAACGGCTGCCTGCTCAACACAGTGGCGCTTGTACTTCTTGGCTGCTTCATAATCTTTGTCGGCAATCAAACGCTTTACATAGCGTGGATCTAGATCGACATGGTAGCACGAGCCTCCACGATGATTTGCGAGGTGCTCAATGGCAAGTCGTAGACGCCGGGGTCCCGTTGGACCAAGCATCAGCCAGTTTCCACCTTTTGGGAAGAACTCATCATCCAGGTTGTCACTGAACTCTTCGTAATCGAATTTGTGGTCATCCCAGCCGATGCGCTGCTTTGGCATCCCGGTTGTTCCACCTGTTTCGAATACAACAAATGGGCGTCCAGTCCATTGCTTTGGTACCCATCGCTCATTTTGCTCATCACGGAGCCACTCATCTTGAAAGTGAGGGAATTTAGTCAAATCACCAGCAGACTTGATTTCTTCCCGCGGGTCCCAGCCGGCGTTTTGCGCCCATTCCAACCAGAATGGACTTCCGGTTTCGGGTGAGAAGTGCCAGTTGATGACTTCGACGAGGTGGTTGTCAAGATGTGCCTTGGCGGCATCAATACGCTCTTGGGATACGGGTTCAGACATGAAAACAAATTACCTCATAAAAAAGAGGGGATGACCTTGCGATATCCCCTCTGCGGTCATTGATTTTCGAAACTACTTCGAAAAGTACTTATCAATCGTAGCTTTGCTTGGTGGAGGCGTGACCAGCGATACTAGGAGCATCAGAAGCGCCGAACCAACGACCATTGGGAAGACGGGTAGGAACCCGAATATAGTCACGTTGACCGGTCCACGGAGGAACATATCGCCCAGCTGTGGGAAGATCCGTACGGCTGTCGGTGGCTTTTTCTTACCGCCAGGTCCACCTGGTCCACCAGGGCCACCAGCGCCCGGACCTGCAGGACGCATCCCTTCAGGCGAACCGCCTTGTGTAACTTGGAGCCCGGATGGTGCAGGCGTTGGGCCACCAATAACTTGCGGAGCTGATCCTGACTGCGCACCCGTTGAACCCGCCTGTGGTGCTACTGGTCCACCTGGAGCCCCTCCACCGCGCATCGCAGATGCCGCTGGACGCCTTGGAGGCTTTGGAGCCATCGCATCCGAGATGTTGGTCAAATGCCAGTTTGCAAAGACACATCCCACAACCCAGACGGTTGCCGCGAGAGCACCCCACTTTGTCGATCGCTTCCAGAAAAGTGCAGCAAGCATCACCGGTGCAAGTGCTGCAAAGCCCGAGAAGGCAAAGCGAATCGCGAGCTCAAAGATGTTGGCTTTCTCTTTTAGTGCCAAAGCAATGACATAGCTGACAATACCGATTAGGACGATAAATGTTCGTCCAGCCCAAACTTCGGCTTTTGGTCCAAACTTCTTACGGCCACCGTAGTAGGCGAAGAGGTCTTCTGTAAACACCGTAGACAAAGCGAGGATCTGGGAGTCGGATGCCATGACACAAGCCATGATGCCAGCCCCCAGGACGCCAGCAAGGATTGGGCTGGTGTTTTGTGACAGCAAACGGATGATGACATCGTTTGCTTCCGATGGCGACAGGCCAGGGATGACCTTGCTTGCAACAACGCCGAGGTACACCGATGGCAACCAAATCAAAAGAATACAGATTGGATAGAGAACAACTGTCCGCTTAAAGTGTGTTACCTTTTCAGCGGTCATACACATAATCGCGATGTGAGGGAACATCACAGCACTGAGCGGTATGAACATATAAGAGAAGAACTCTTCCGCTGGCATCCGCTCACGCGTGAGGAGGAAGCTCTGCGGGCCTTCACTGATTGCTTGCATCGTCGCTGGGAAGCCGCCGACACTCTTTGCAATCAATGTAAACGCTGTTACACCAAATGCAAGGAACAACACCGTTTGGAAGGTATTGACCCAGGCAGTACCGCGCATTCCACCGAAGAACACATAAGCGACAACAGTTATCGCAACGATAGCCCCTCCTATAGCATAGGGAACCTGTCCACCGGAGATCGTTTCAAGGGTTGACCCACCGCCCATGACACCAATGATGATGTACGGGACGAGCATCAAGGCTGTGACGATGGCGATGAATGTGCCGATTCCACCGGATTCCCAGCGGTCGCGTAGGAACTGTACCTGCGTTATGTGACCGTGCTTTTTACCAAGCGACCACAAGCGCGTGCCGATAAGCCAGAGGGTAAGTGGGATGACAATTCCAGATGACGACGCCATTAGGGCATAAACGCCAATACCGCGCTGATATGCAAATCCACTCGAGCCCAGGATAGCCACCGCTGTCATATTGGTACCGAAAATAGACAGGAGGAAGACCATCGGCCCGAGTCTTCGACTGGCAACAAAGAAGTCTTCACCACTGCCTGTCGAGCCCTTACGGAATGCAAAGATTCCGATATAAAGGACGACGGCCAGATAAGCAAAGACGATAAGTGCTGGAATCATGCTGCCACCTCATCGTCATCATCAAGGTTTTTTGGCCAGGCAAACTTCACAAGGATTGCCATCGTGCCACTAGCTAGGAGTGAGTAACCCACATGGTATGCGAGACCCACAGGAAGGAAGCCAAACACAAGGGAGGCATCCTTCCAGTTCCAGATATCGTGATGCAGCACTAGAACTGCTGCAACCAACAATGCGAGACCAATCTTCATGGATTAGTCCTCCTTTATAGCGTTGCGGCCATCCACAAGGCATGCTGTGATTTGTCTGTGATCCGCACGGGCTTTCGCTGCATTTACTTCCATCCGTGCGAGCTGTGCTCTGGCTGCTGACGACTTATGATCGACAGGCGCCTGAGCATTCTTTGATTTGCCAATGGCATAGAGATGGGTCGGTGTCGCTACATACAACGTGCCATTGGCCGCGACTGCCGTTGAATAGACTGGTGCACGCATGTCGAAGCGTCCAAGCTCTTTCATTTGCTTGGTGGCTGCAAGGACGATGACGTCACCATCCTCCGTACCGACATAGAGCTTGCCATCTGCAACAAGCGTGCTTGCCCAAATGTGGCTCTTCGAATCGAAGACCCAAAATGGCTTGCCTGTCGCAACATCAACACAGTGGATAAAACCACTGAAGTCTGCAACAAACATCAGATTGCCGACAATGCTTGGCGTCGACAAGGAGCGGTGAATCTTGTCATAGCGCCAAACAAGACCTGTTTTCTGCAAATTTCCACGTTTCGCTGGATCAATACAGACCAGGCTGCCCAGACCTTCGCCATGCTCGGGGTCTTGTCCAATGGGGACGTAGACCTTTTCCTTGTAGAGCACTGGAGTTGCGATGACTTCCGATGGTCCGTTGAACGTTGCGTACTTGAGGGGTTTACCGGTTTTATCCTTGCGATATGTTGCCGGGTTACAGTCAAACCTCCACAGCTCATCCATGACTTCAAAGTTGCCCTTGAGCGTGGTTTTGGTGTCAAGTCCGTAGCAGAAGCCATCCCCGCCACCAAATATCACAATGTCCTTACCGCGTACCTGACCACCAGCCGCACTGGACCAGTTAGAGTGCATGGTCCGGCTGGACACACCTGAGTTTTCTTCCCCAAGCAGGACACCCGTGTTTTTGTCAAGCATCGCCAAGGCAGGAGCCTTGGGGTTTGGCATGTTGGTGTGGGTCCAGTCAACCCCATTGGATGTCGTAACAATAACCTTGTCGCCGACAATCAGTGGCCCACAGTTGGTGATGTTGTGAGGGAATACACCGAGCTCTCGGCGCATGTCAAAGCGCCAGAGGATATCGGCATCCTGCGGGCCAACCTTAATCGATTGCTTTGTCCCAACGGTTGAGTACTTGGCTTCATCCTGATACGGGCCATCATTTCCGTTGGCCATCCCATTAAGATCAAGACACAAAACTTCGCAGCGGTTCGTGACTACGTAGACCTTGTCGCCATCGATGGCAGGAGATGAACACAGACCAAGAAATTCCCAGTCTGAGATCTTACCGGTGCCAAGCTTTGGAATAGCGAGCTGCCATAGCATTTTGCCAGATTGCTCTTCAAGACAGAGTAGAACAGCGCGGTCACCCGTGAGCCTTGGATCCCGAGGCACTTCATTATTGGTGCCTATCAGGACTTTGCCCTTGGAAATGGTCATGTTGCCATAGGCTTGTGAGCCAAGCTTAGCAACCCACTTAACATTGCGTGTTGTCGCCATGTCAATCTCTTCGGAACCCTGAACATAGCGTCCAGCATCCCAATTTTGCGGGAGACCAACCTCAGGTGAGACCATATTTCTGGAGGATGTTCCTCCCCAGAATGGCCAATCTGCGGCATTACCGACCAACGGAACAATCGCCGAGATGGCAACGGTGATAGCAGGAGCTAAGAAAGATTTTCGCATCGTGTTATCCTCAGCGGTTCGACTTTACAGAAATATTGTCTACGTAGACTTTGTAGAGACTTTGTGGCGAGAAGCCAAAGATGCCCGGTGAACCCTGGCGGTGAACATTTTTATGCTTTACCTCAATGGTCCATTTTGCTGGCTCTTGTTGACCCTTAGGCCAAACCTTGGCGCGGACTATACCTGAGCCATCCGGTTGGACATCGACGCGCGCAGACATCACATACCAAGTCTCCGGTTCCATCTTGAATGGAACGATTGCCTTGATACGCTCTTGGTTTGAGTTGACTTCGAGCTCCTGTGCATTGCCATTCAGGATCACGTAGTAGCGCTGGCAAACAAGTCCGATCGTTGACATTGTGCGCTTTGAACCATCCGCGCGGACTTCAGCCGTGATGGTGTAGTCCTTTTCATCCGGATGACCAAAGAACACGGTTGCGCGCTGGAAGAAGATGTTGTCCAGTGTTTTTGCAAAAACCTTGGAGTTGTCGAGGTCACGGACATCGAATTTTCCACGGGCACCAATCCAGGGCAGAGGTGGATAGGCAAACAAAGGTCCTGGCTCGTAGGTGTCAGGCTCTGTCGGGTTGAAATTTTCAAAGTCGATATTGAATGGCAATGGCTGAACATTGCGTCCACGAAGCGTACCGCTCAACGGTCCTATCGTCGCTTTGAAGGCTCCGGCACTCGGTGCACCGGCTGTGAATACACCATTTTTATCAAAACTACCATCTAGGGTTGACTTTACCTTCGCTGTCGGAGGCACAAACGATGCAAATGTCGCATCGGTGACTGGAAGTTCTCTCACCGGCAGTCCATTTGCATCAATTCCCTGAATACGAACCTTTGCCTTGTCACCCGTACGGAGGAGCAGTTCACTTGGAATCAGCTGCAAGCTGGTAATCGGTCCCGGCGCTGGGTACTTTACGACATCTTTCGGAAGGCCAGCAGTCTGGTTCTTTGGCACGATTGGATTGCCAAAGCAGTACAGGCCGCCTGTTGTAAAGACATAGACACGGCCATTCCAAACGGCTGGTGCACCGATTCCGCGACCCGCCAGCTGGGTTTTGGAGAGGATAACACCCTTTGTTGCCGTCGGCTTGATTACGTAGAGCATCCCATTTTGGAATGGTATGTAGAGCTTGCCATCGGCGTATGTCGGGGATGCGTGGAGCTGATCGGGTGCGAGCTTCAGCGTCCAGATAATGGCGCCGGTGTTTGCATTGACTGCATTCAACTGACCAGTTGCGGTGGTTTCGAAGAGAGTGTCTCCAACGAGGACTGGTGTGGATGAGACTGCCGTCAACTTGTTTCGCCATACTTCTGCAGTTTTGTCAAGCAGGGGCGGCTCGCCTTCGACGGGAGTGACCTTTGCATCGATTTTGACCGCAAGCATGCGGCCCTTTTCCGATGAGTCAAGGTTTTCATCCCCGTGAATGCCAATCACTTTTCCTTTGTGCAGCACCACGGTGGCATTCATTCCACCCGCGCTGACAGGGAGCCGCCAGATCGTTTGGCCATTACGCGCATTCACGCACACAAGAGAGCCATCCCCGGAGCCGGTGTATAGCACACGCTTGCCGTTCAGCCAGCCGAAAATAGGGCGACCAAAGGTGTTGTCCTTCGGGGCCTTACCTGGACTTGCACTCCAGACAACCTCACCTGTCTTCTTGTCAAAGGCATACAAGCGGTCCATTGCAGGACCATCCGCGCCCCAGTTACTGGTAACACCGCGGATGATGACCAGATCATTTTCAATCGTCGCTGCACCCGTACGGCCATTGGTGAATGTCAGACGACCAAACGCTTCCATCATCGGGATTCGGAAGACGAGCTTGCCCTCGCTTGAGTAGGCAACAAACTCTCCCGCGGATGTCATCACGTAAACATTCCCAGTTTCAGCATCTATGGTTGGGCTACCGATGGTGTAGCGGTCATAGGTGATGTCGGAGAGGAAGTCATTGAAACCATGCTCCCAGAGGATTTTTCCTGTTTCGGCATTTGCACAAAACAGAACTTCCTGCAAATCTGGTCCTGTACCGCGGTAGCCAAAGGCATAGACCTTGTTTCCGGCGACGACGGGTGTTCCGCCACCTGCAATCTTGATGGTCCAGCGGTGAACCGGTGTTCCGATTGCCAGCTGATCTGGAAGACCCTTTTCACGGCTGACGCCAATGCCTTCTGGGCCACGCCAGTTCAACCAACCATCGACATCCGCGAATGCCGCAGATGACATCATCAGCGCCGCGGCCATCATGGTTCCAGTTAGATTTCGCATATCCTTCATTCCTAACTATGCCCGCTTCAGGTCCACACAGACCGCCGTGCCTTCGTGGCTACGGGCATACAAACATCCACCTGCGAGTGTCGGATGGCTCCAGCAGGTTCCACTTAAAATGGTGCTTCTTGAGCGCTCGGTAAGCTTGAGCGGATCTGCATCGAGGAGAATCAACTCACCGCGCTCGCTTAGAACGATGAGGAGTCCATCAGCCATAATCAATCCACCCTTGCCGATGCCTCGAAGTGCCCATTTCTCAGCACCAGAACGTGCATCCAGGCAGCGCAATGTGTTCTCATCGTTTCCGAAGAGGTGACCACCGCTTAGAATACATGTGTTGAAGTGATTCCGCATCGTGCGGGTTTCCCATAGCTGCTTTGGTGTTCCACCAGCGAGGCTAACCAGTGCGCCACCCTTGCCGTAGTTAGATGCAATAAAGACATCATCCCCAATGAAGATTGGGTCCGCTGCGTTGACATCGTAGGATGTTTGCCACGGAAAGGCCCAGACCTTGCGACCCGTCTGCGGATCTACTCCGACGAGTTCCTTACCAGAGAATATTGCCAACACGGTTCGACCGCCGATGGTCGTCTTCACAGGTGTAGCATAGCCGGTTGGGCCGCCGCCGCTTGCCCAGATGACCTTACCTGTTGCACGGTCAAGCGCAGCTCCAGCAACGCCGATATTGACATAAACCCGGTTGCCATCAACGAGGGTCGAGCCAGCGAATCCCCAGGTTGGCAGAGGACAGCGTGTTTCCGCCGCGACCGCACGTTGCCAGATCAGCTTTCCAGAGTCAGCTGCCAGTGCATAAACGACACCCTCTCGGCTGACGGCGTAGAGGACTGCACCAACAACACATGGGGTTGCCCGTGGACCGCCATAATCACCAGGCGAGCAAGGATAGGAGTACTTCCAGATGAGCTTGCCTGTTTTTGCATTGAGGGCAGCAATCGTATCTGTTCCCGCAACATTTCCACTGAGATAAGCACGACCATCGGCGACTGCGATGGTAGACCATCCCTCACCGATCTGTGCCGTCCAGAGCTGCTTTGGTTTTCCACTCGGAAACGTTCGCAGAAGGCCCTTTTCAGAGCTCGTACCGTTGCCGTTTGGCCCGCGCCAAACTGGCCAACTCTCGGATGAAGATCCTGGACCTATCATTTCCCACCTGCCTTTACATCGTAGCAAAGCAGGACATCCATGTCGCGGATATACAGCTTGCCGTTTGAAACGACTGGATAAGGCCAGCTTGGAGCGGTGCTGCGCTCGGGCTGCTCAAAGCGTCCAAGTTCTGTGTACTTGGCGGGTGTTGCCTCAACGAGTGCAACGGGTCCACGTTCCGAGCGGCAAATAAGCATGCCATCCGCGAATGTCACCGAACCCTTGCCAACGCTTCGGTCTGTCCAAACTACCTTGCCTGTCTTGAATTCCATGCAGGTGAGGTTGGAGTTGTCAAAGCCGTAGATATAATCGCCCACGAGGACCATCCCACCGTGGTGATTCTGCATTTCCTTGGTGAAGTAAACCTGTTCAGCGGTCGTGCCTGTGGCTGTCTTCGTCAGCTTTGCGAGACCACCACCATTTTGATAAGCGGATGCAGCGAAGACGTAGCCATCTCTATAAATGGGCGCGGAGCAGTTGATTCCCTGTTTGCACGCTGGGGCATCGTAGTTCCAGAGGAACTTACCGGTAGCTGCTTCGACACCAACCACTGCGCCAGCCAGAAACTGAACGATTTGTCGTGACCCGGTGACATCAGCGATGATTGCCGATGAATAGGATGCATCATTACGGCCCGGAACGTTGGAGACCCAGACCTGCTCGCCTGACTTCTTGTTTAGGGCAACGATTGACTTGGCTCCGCCTGGTGTGACGATGACATTGTTGCCATCAATCAAAGCAGACTCGGAGTAGCCCCATACCGGAACGCGTCCACCAAATTCCTTGACCAAATTGCGGCGCCAAACGATGGCACCTGTGGCAGTGTCCTGGCAGATGACATCGCCAGCAACACCGATGGAATACATCCTGTTTCCTTCAACGGTTGGAGTAGAGCGGGAGCCATATCCACCCTGTGCAGCATCGAGCTTGATCGCCTTTGCAATCGGCGTCGCCCAGATATCCTTGCCGGTCTTGACATCCTTGGCCCAGATGACTTCATCTTCACCGCGCAGGCCAAGGCCATAAATGCGATTCCCGACGACACTTGGCGTTGCGTGTGCATCCCCGCAGCCCTTGGCTGACCAGAGGAGCTTTGGTCCGGTGGTCGGCCAAGATTTCAGAAGACCGGTTTCTTTGGAGATGCCAGTTCTATCCGCGCCTCTAAATTGCGGCGAGTCTGTTGGTGCAAGGGATGTGAACCGTGGGGCGGCTAGGGTAGCCGTTACGAGTGCGACAGTCAACAAGGACATCATCATTTCCTACTCCCTCCAAAAAACATAGTCACTACAAATGCAGTGGGAGGTCATCCCGGTAGGGATGACCAATATGACAAACTAGTCAGCGAGGCCGCTGGCCTCGACCTTACCTGCGTAGAAGCCACCTTTGGCTCCAATTGTGTACACCTTGAGCGACTTACCTGGACCCATAACAGTGAACTGTTGTGTGGTCGTTTTGGTGTCGGTGGCCGGGATTGAGCTTGCGTGGCCATCGACCCATGCGGCATTGAATGTGGTGGAGTGACGCGCCTGCACAAGCTGGACCTGCATCCCTGGATATGGGGATGTACCTACATTTCCATCGTAGAGCATGATCGTCCCGGTTGTGTTTTGGACGGCTGCGAGCGCGATCGGCATAGCACCAGGGAAGAAGCCGTTCGTCATCAAACCACCGTTAACAACGATACTCGTCCAAGGCGGTGTGTTTGCACATGGTGCGCCCGTGGTCAGCTGGGTATTGATGGCATCTTTGTCAGATGGGCAGCGATTGATCTCGTTGTTTTTCACATAGGGAGAAACAACGCTGTAGAAGGTATCCACGCACTGGCCATTCAGGTTCGCAGAGAATGGGAATGTTTCATCGTAGTCTTGGACGTACATCAGGGATGCCGTTGCATACTGCTTTTGGTTGCTGAGACAGGATGCCTGGCGGGCCTTTTCGCGGGCTTGTGCAAAGACTGGGAAGAGGATTGCCGCAAGGATTGCGATGATGGCGATAACGACTAGGAGTTCAATGAGGGTGAAAGCGCGACGAGATGTCATTATTACGGTCTCCGGAGAATAAATTACACCGCCAAACGGCAGAGTTCCTCTGTATCTGATTCTGCTGCATATCCTGACAGTATTTCCAGTCTATCCGACGACGTAC